>JAEAMG010000107.1_pt1 | contig 131053 bp, 114 predicted proteins | sample 8958741 | NCBI WGS metagenome assembly JAEAMG01 (sample SAMN16933256, study PRJNA681125) | bioreactor sludge metagenome | isolation source: anaerobic bioreactor treating anionic surfactant - SDBS | place: India: Bengaluru | collected 2019-02-28
GCGGCATGCGTTTGGCGGATGCCTTGGCCGCACGGCCACGGGACTTTCCGTCGATTTACCGCGCGTTGATCGCGGCGGGGGAGGAGTCCGGTGATCTCGCCCAGGTGATGGAACGTCTGGCCGACTACATCGAGGAACGTAACAACCTGCGCGGCAAAATCCTCACCGCGTTTATCTACCCCGGTGTGGTCGGGCTGGTCTCGATCGGCATCGTGATTTTCCTGCTCAGCTACGTAGTGCCCCAGGTGGTCAGCGCGTTTTCCCAGGCACGCCAGGATCTCCCCGGGCTGACATTGGCGATGCTCAATGCCAGCGACTTTATCCGTGCCTGGGGCTGGCTGTGTTTCGGCGGCATCGTTGGTGGTTTCTGGGGTTGGCGCCTGTACCTGCGTAACCCCGTGGCGCGTCTGAACTGGCACAGTCGCGTGCTGCGCTTGCCGCTGATCGGGCGCTTTGTGTTGGGCCTGAACACCGCGCGCTTCGCCTCGACCCTGGCGATTCTCGGCGGTGCCGGCGTGCCGCTGTTGCGCGCGCTGGAAGCGGCGCGGCAAACCCTGTCCAACGAGCGCCTGAGCCAGTGCGTCAACGATGCCACGGCCAAGGTGCGCGAAGGCGTCAACCTGGCCCCGGCACTGGCGGTGGAAAAAGTCTTCCCGCCGGTGCTGATCCACCTGATCGCCAGCGGCGAAAAAACCGGCTCGCTGCCACCGATGCTGGAGCGGGCGGCGCAGACGTTGTCGCGGGATATCGAGCGCCGGGCCATGGGCATGACCGCACTGCTGGAACCGCTGATGATTGTGGTGATGGGCGCGGTGGTGCTGGTGATTGTGATGGCGGTGCTGTTGCCGATCATCGAGATCAACCAGCTGGTGCAGTAGCTGCACAAAAAAGCCCTCGTCACCGAGGGCTTCTCATTTCACGGGTGACCGTGCTGCTTAGAGCTTACCGGCGCCGGCCTTGGCCTTGACGTCGGCGGCGACCTTATCGGCGGCCAGCGGGGTGTAGCTGTATGGCGGGGTCCAGCCGATGCTCGTGCTCCACGGGCAGCTCAATGCGCTGCCGTTGAGGGTCGAACCGGTGTCACGGTAGACGCTGCCACCGTAATCGCCGGCGATCTTGTCGCAACCGCTGATACCGCTGATCTCGAAGGCATTGCGCTCGGAGAAGATCTTCGAGTTCTTGCCCACGCCATGGGCGTACGAGAACGGGTACACCTTATGGCTGGTGCTGCCCACGTGGTAGTTGTTGTACAGGTGCACCTGGCCGAAGCGCACGCGTGGCGCACGGGCAGAGATGTTCTCGAACAGGCTGTTGTGGATGGTGACCTTGAGCTTGCCGTCATCGGTGGTGCGGCTGTCGCTGGAACCGATCAGGTTGTTCTTCTCGTGCGACTTGAACGCCGAGTACGAGATGGTCACGTAGTTGGCGCCGTTTTTAACATCCAGCGCGCCGTCGTGATGCTGCTTCGGACGGCCGTTGGCGCTGCCGTTCTGGTCATCGGTACGGCGGCCATCGGTGAAGGTCACGTGATCGACCCACACGTTGTTGGCACCTTCGATGGTCAGGCCGTCGTATTCCGAGTTCCAGTTGCCGGCGCTGCCGTCTGTAGGGTCCCACTTCGGCTCGGGATCCCAAGGGTTTTCGATGGTGATGTTGCGGATGATGACGTCGTTTTCCTTGGCATAGAAGAAACCCTCGCGGATTTCAGCATTGCTGGTGGTACCGACGATGGTGGTCTTGCCAGGAATATCCAGGCGACCGCGGACCTTCATATCGGCAGTCGTCGTATAAGCCTTGCCTTCGCTGATATCGATGATGCCGGTGATTTTGATGATGCGGCCGTTGGTGCCCACCGAAGCCTTCAGTGCAGTTTTCAGCTCAGCCGCGTTTTTTGCCGTGTAGATATTATTCGCCGCGGCTCGCGAGCCGCCCTTGGTGCCGCCGTTTTGAGTGGCCCAGCCGGTGGTGGCTGAATCCAGCCAAATGTCCGCGGCATGCGCAGGAACGCTGGACAGCAGCAGGGCACCGATAACGGCACTGGCCAGTTTGGAGGCAGTGAAGGTTGAGGGGTTTGTCATGAGTAATCAGATCCTTGATTAACTTGAGTGTTTAAACGCGCACAGGCATGCGCGTTTCTCGAGCGGACGTCCTTGCCACTGGTGCAGCGAATCGAACGTCCGCTGCATGAGAAATACTATCATGTGTGTCCGTGTTGTCGTACAACTGTTTATAGAATAAACAAGTAAACGGTTTTGTTTACCACTCCCAGGAGATCCTTTTCACGAGTAAAAAGAGGGGCGTTTGTCGGCCCGGTATCGCTGCAAAATACTTAAATCGGCTAAAGCTTTTAAAGCACTCATTACCATTCAAGGGATTTGCCGCTGATGCTTCTTCAACCGGTAGGCAAATTGAGCGCGGCTGAGCCCCACGAGCCTGGCGGCGGCGGCCAGGTTGCCGGCGTTTTGTTGCAGCGCTTCATTGATCAGGCGCGACTCCAGGCCTTCGATGGAAAAGCCCTGATCCAACTGGCCAAGGGTGTCCAGCAGTGCAGGGCGCGGCGCTGTTGTTGTCATCTGCGGCCCTGTGTTGGACAGGCTGCCATGGTCGTCCAGGCCATAGGGATCGGCAGGCATCGGCTCGTTGCGAAACAGGTGCACGAGGTCAATGGGTTGGCCTTCGTCACTGGCGATCAGGCCGCGTTCGATCAGGTTTTGCAACTCGCGCACATTGCCCGCGAAGTCATAGCGCAGCAAAACTTTCAGGGCGCGCATGGTCAGGCCTACCGGCGTTCGCGCGTATTCCTGGCAGAAGCGCGTGAGGAACGCATTGATCAGCAGTGGGATGTCGTCCCGGCGTTCGCGTAGCGGGGGCAGGGCGATGGGGTAGACATTCAGGCGGTAGAACAGGTCTTCACGAAAGCTGCCGTCAGCCACGGCTTTGCGCAAGTCGATATTGGTGGCGGCCACTACGCGCACATCCACCTTGATACCGCGCACCCCGCCGACCCGTTCGATTTCCCGTTCCTGCAAGGCGCGCAGCAACTTGCTTTGCCCGGCCAGGCTGAGGCTGGTGATTTCATCCAGGAACAGCGTGCCGCCCTGGGCCCGCTCGAAACGTCCAGGGCGCGAGTGCGTCGCCCCGGTGTACGCGCCGCGTTCGACACCAAACAGCTCGGCCTCGATCAGGTTGTCCGGGATGGCGGCGCAATTGAGCGCCACAAACGGGCTGTCATGGCGGCGACTGAGCTGGTGCAACTGGCGCGCAAACATCTCCTTGCCCACTCCGGATTCACCGCTGATCAACACCGTTGCCGGGGTCAGCGCGACGCGTTGCAGGGCTTGCATCGCCGCGTTGAACGCCGCACTGGCGCCCACCAACGGCTGGGGCTGGCTGATGCCGCCGCCGCTGCGCAGCGGATTGGCGAGCGTGGGGGCGGCAGGGTGGGTCACGGCTTGGGACACATTCAGGTAGCGCAGGTCCTGCTCGACGTCACCCCATTGTTCGGCGGTCTTGCCGACCACCTTACAGCTGCGATGGCCCATGCCCCGGCATTCGACTTCGCGGAAAATCACCATTTGCCCGAACAGGCCACTCACGAAACCAATGGCATAGCCGGTTTCAGTCCAGCACACCGGGTCCTGGCCAATACCGTAGGCGCCCACATGTTCATCGGCCTCGCAGGAGTGGTGCCAGAGGAACTCGCCTTCATAGAACCCTGAGTCGGCATCGAACTTGAAGTGCAGCGGTTCGACCTTGGCCATGCCTTCCAGGGTGTGCAGGTGGGTCCCGGCGCGAAACACGGCGGCGGCATCGGCCTGTGGCCAGCGCTCGCGTATCAACCGCGCATCCCGCGCGCCGGAGGCATAACCGGTGCGGGTGAACAGGCCACGCGCCTGCTCCAGCCCCAGGCGCGCGATGACCTCCCCGCGCAGGGCGCCGAACGACGAACTGTGCAGCAATACCATGCGTTGATCGTTGAGCCAGATACGCCCGTCTTCGGGCGAAAAGAACAGGCAGTCGGCCAGCTCCGCCGGCGTGGGTGAGCTGCTGTCGCTGAGTTGGCGACTGTCGCCGCGCGGATGGTAGGGCGCGATGGCCACCCGGTCGTCGGGCAGCGCGCTGTGGGGATTAGTCATTGTTATGCCCCTGCAAAGCGAGTGATCGATATGAGTAACTGCTCAGATAGTTATTAAACATAACCTTATCAATTGAACAAGTGGCAGCGCTCCGGTTTTTGCAGGTGATCGGCGGGTGAGGCATGAGCGGCGCGTGGCAGGCCCCGTCCCAAAGCCCTCGACGCTTTATGTCGGCGCCGTTGCGTACAAGCGGCACAGCCTTTGCTCAAGGCTTGATGCGGCGTTTGCACCCTGTGCAGGCGATGACAATTACAAGAACCGGGAGTTGCCATGTCAGTGTCTGAAACCACCCACTTTCTACAGCGGGCCATTGAGTCCGAATGCCTGTTCAACGGCGATTGGATACCCGCCTCGGGTTCCGTGATCGCGGTGATCGAACCCGCCACCGGCGAACCCCTGATGCGCTGCGCCATGGCCAACCCGGCCGATATCGCCGTCGCCTGCCGCAGCGCGGCCCTGGCGCAGCCGGCCTGGGCTGCACTCGGCCCACGGGAGCGCGCCGAGGTGTTTCGCAAGGCGGCGGACCTGGCCCAGCAGTCCTTTGCCGAACTGGCGCTGTACGTCGCGCGGGAAACCGGCGGCGCGTTGTTCAAGGGCGAACACGAAGTACGCGAAGCGATTGTGCTGCTGCATCAGGCGGCGGGGCTGTTGTCCCAACCTCACGGAGTGGTACTGCCCAGTGAAGCAGGGCGCCTGTCCTATGCCCGGCGTCAGCCCCATGGCGTGGTCGGGGTGATTTCACCGTTCAATTTTCCGCTGGTGCTGTCGCTGCGCTCGGTGGCCCCGGCGCTGGCGGCGGGCAATGCGGTGGTGCTCAAGCCCGACCCGCAGACCCCGGTCAGCGGTGGTTTTCTCATCGCCCGGCTGTTCGAGGAAGCGGGCTTGCCCAAGGGCCTGCTGCAGGTGTTGCCCGGTGCCGCGCCAGCGGGTGAAGCGCTGTGCCGCGATCCGAATGTGCGGATGATCGCGTTCACCGGCTCCACGGCGGCGGGGCGCAAAGTCGCCGAAGTGGCCGGACGACACCTGAAAAAAGTCGCGCTGGAACTGGGCGGCAAAAACCCGCTGATCATTCTTGAAGACGCCGACCTCGACCTGGCCGCGAGCAATGCCGCCTGGGGTGCCTGGCTGCACCAGGGGCAAATCTGCATGGCGACCGGCTTGATTCTCGCCCATGAATCCATCGCCGAACGCCTCACGCGCAAGTTGGTGGACAAGGCCCGTGCGCTCACGGTCGGCAATGCCGCCCGTGGTGAAGCAGCGCTCGGCCCGTTGATCAACCAACGGCAATTGCAGCGCGTGCACGAGATCGTCAGCGACAGCCTGCACGCGGGCGCGCGGTTGGAGGCGGGTGGCGAATACGACCAGTTGTTCTACCAGCCCACCGTGCTCAGTGGCGTGCGCCCGGGCATGCGCGCGTTTGAGGATGAAATCTTCGGTCCGGTGGCCACGGTGGTCAGTTTTGCTACGGACGAGGAGGCCATCGAACTGGCCAACCGCACCGAGTACGGCCTCTCGGCCGCCATCATCTCTCCATCGGTCGGGCGCGCCATGGCCATCGGCGAGCGCCTTGATTGCGGCCTGCTGCACATCAACGACCAGACCGTGGCCGACGAATGCATCAACCCGTTCGGCGGGCGCGGCGCTTCTGGTAATGGCGGCAGCGTGGGCGGGCCGGCCGACTGGGACGAGTACAGCCAGTGGCAGTGGGTCACGGTGAAAAATACCCCGCCCAGCTATCCATTCTGAGCCCTGGCTCATCGGTTTGATCCACCCATGCCTATACAAAAATAAGAGGGCTTGAACATGAACCTGCACAATAAAACCTTGATCGTCACTGGCGTCGCTTCCGGCATTGGCGCTGAACTGGCGCGGCTCGCGCGGTTCCAGGGCGCTACGGTGATCGGCGTTGATCGCCATGAACCGCAACTGACCCTGGATGGCTTTTTCCAGGCTGACCTGGGCGATCCTGCCAGCATCGATGCCTTGGTGGCGCGCCTGCCGGCGCGGGTCGATGGGCTGTGCAACATTGCCGGCGTGCCCGGTACGGCGCCCGTGCCAGCGGTGGCCACGGTCAATTACCTGGGGTTGCGGCACCTGACTCAAGCGCTGCTGCCACGTATGTCGGCGGGCGGCAGCATCGTCAATGTTGCCTCGGTGCTCGGCGCGCAATGGCCGCAACGGCTGGAGCTGCACAAGGCCCTGGCCGCGACGCAAAGCTTCGAGGCCGGGCAGCAGTGGCTGGCGGCCAATCCGGTGGAGCAGGCCAGCTGTTATCAGTACTTCAAGGAAGCGCTCATTGTGTGGAGCTTCCAGCAATCCCAAGGCTGGTTTCGCGATCACTCGGTGCGCATCAACTGCGTAGCGCCAGGGCCGGTGTTCACGCCGATTCTCGGCGATTTCGTCAGCATGCTCGGGCCGGAGCGGGTGGCCGCGGACAGCCAGCGCATGACCCGTCCGGCCCTGGCCGATGAGGTGGCGGCGGTGATTGCCTTCCTCTGCTCGGACGCCGCGCGCTGGGTCAACGGGGTCAATCTGCCGGTGGACGGCGGGTTGGCGGCGACCTACGTGTAGGGGTTGCAACAGCGATAAACCCCGGCGCGGATCCACCGTGCCGGGGGTCTTGAACAACAACAAAAATACAGGACATACAAGATGCTCAAGCCTATCTTGCGGGCGGTTGCGGCCACGACGTTTGTCGCACTGACATCGACTGCTTACGCTTATGATTTGCCCGGACTCAACCTCGGCAGCACCAGTTTCTACGACGGCTCACCGGCCCCGGCCGGCCCTGGCTGGTACCTGGAGGAATACCTGACGTACTCCCGGGCCAGCCGCTTCAATGATGCCAACGGCAACAAACTGGCGCTGCCCAAGCAGGACGTGGAAGTGGTGGCGCCTACCACGCAGATCATCTACCTCGGCCAACCTCTGGCCAACGGTGCGATGCCGGGGTTCACCCTGATCAACACCTCCCTGGCCCATGTGGATGTCGACGATGGGTTGAACAATGCGGCGCTGAGTTCTCGCGCCGGCTTTGGTGATGTGATTGTGGGGCCCTTCCTGCAACTGCCGACCCTGAGCCGCGCCGATGGCAGCCCACTGCTGACCCAACGTGTCGAAGCCGATATCTCGGTGCCGGTGGGAGCCTATGACCGCAAGCGCTCGATCAACCCCGGCAGCAACTTCTGGTCATTCAACCCATATTACGCGGCGACGTATTGGTTCAGCCCGAAGTGGTCGGCGAGTGGGCGTTTCATGTACCTGTGGAATGGCAAGAATGATGATCCGCAGGCCGGCTTTGGGGATGTATCCGATACCCAGGCCGGCCAGGCGTTGCATGCCAACCTGACGCTGCAATATGCCTTGAGCCAGCAACTGAGCGTGGGGGTCAACGGTTATTGGTTGAAGCAGATCACCGATACAAAGGTGGACGGGGATGCCGTGAGCGGGCGTCGGGAGAAGGTCTGGGCCATGGGCCCAGGCCTGGTCTATGCCTTCAGCAAGGAAGACGTGCTGTCGGTGAACGCTTACTTCGAGCAGCAAGCTGAGAACCGCACACAGGGCAACAAGCTGGTGCTCAACTGGCTGCACAAGTTCTAGGGGGTGCCTTACGCACCATGACGCTGATGATGGTCAGTGCGGCGATCACCACACCAGGGGCGGTCGCCAGCAGTACCCCGGCGGTGCCGGCGCCGGCGGCGAGCAGTTGCCCCGCCGCCAGTGGCCCGGCCACCGAACCCAGGCGGCCAACAGCCACGGCGGCACCGACACCGGTGGCGCGCACCGAGGTTGGATACGAGGGCGGTGCCGACGCATACAGCACCAACTGCGCGGCCATGACGAACAGGCCGGCGGCAAAACCGGCAATGGCCATGGGCACGATGCCCACCGACAACCCGACCCCTGCCAACGCCGCCAGCAACCCGGCATACACCGACAGCACCACTTTGACGGCATTGCACCGGTCCAGCAGCACGCCACCGAGCAGCGAACCGAGGGCGCCGCCGATATTGAAGAGCATCTGCACCATGCCCGCCTGGGGTTTGCTGAAGCCTTGTTCCAGCAACAGCGACGGCAGCCAGTTAAGCAGCATGTACATCACGGTCAGGGTGAAGAAGTAGCTGAGCCACAACGCCAGTGTGGTGCGCGCGCGACCTTCGCCGAACAGCGCCTGGCCGGTGGAAGGGCGGGCGGCGTGCGTGGTGTCGAGCTGTTGGCGAAAGGCGCTGGATTCAGGCAGCAGCAGGATCATCAACGGTACGGCCAGCAAGGGCGCCAGGCCGCCGATGATAAAGGTGGTCTGCCAGTGCTCACTGGAAAACATCGCCACCACTGCGGCCAATGCACCCCCCAGCGGCACCCCGCAGTACATCACGCTGATGGCCGTGCCACGGTTGCGTTCGCTCACCGCTTCGGCGCACAGCGCGATCAGGTTGGGCAGCGCAGCGCCCAGGCCCAGGCCGGTGAGAAAACGCACCAGCAACAGGCTTGAATAGCTGTCGACAAACGCGGTGCTCAGGGAAAACAGCCCGAACAGCAGCACGGCGCTCACCAGGATTTTCTTGCGCCCGATACGGTCGGCGACCCAGCCGCCGAAGAACGCCCCCGGCAGCAGGCCGATGATGCCGACGCTGAACACCCAGCCGAGCATCTTCGGATCCAGGGCGAACGTTTGACGTAACCCAGCGGCGGCAGTGCCGGCGGCTTGCAGATCGAACCCCTCGATCAGCGCAACGATAAAGCACAACGCAATAGTCAGCGTCGAACGACGCGATGGACTGTCCATGGGCAAACCTCATTGTTGTTTTTGTTGTGGTGGCGAGCGCGAGTGGCTGCTGACGATTAAGATAACAAATATAACTAAAAAATGAATCGTGGATTAAAAACACCTAAAAGACTGAATAAATTCACTGGATTCAAAAGGTTGCGATCTAGATCCATATACAACTAAAAAATAGATAGTTTTATTAATGTTCGATTATCGCTCAGTTGCGGTTGACGGGCACCGTCGGCTGTTTCCATTCTTGGCTCGCGAAGCCGACCGGGCCGAGCGTGTGCCACCCCAAAAACAACAACAAAAAATGGACATCGAACATGCCAGAACTCCCTATGGAGCACGCCGTTGCAGCGGCGCCCGTCGCCTGTGTGTCGAACAACACTCCATGCCTGCTCATGGCATGCCTGGCCTTGAGCGTGCTGCCCGCTCCGCTGTGGGCCGCAGGCTTTATCGACGACAGCCACGGTACCTTGACCTTGCGCAATTACTACCTGGACCGCGACTACAAGGACGACGGTGCGAAGACTGCCGCGCGGGAATGGGCCCAGGCGTTCATCCTCAACCTGGAATCGGGGTACACCCCAGGCCCCGTGGGTTTTGGGCTGGATGTACGCGGGCTGATGGGGGTCAAGCTCGACTCGTCGCCAGACCGCAGCGGCACCGAGTTGTTGCCGGTGTCGGCCAGCGACAAGCGCGCCGCCGATGAGTACTCGCGCCTGGCTCCCACCGCCAAGCTGCGGTTTGCGCAAACCACGCTGAAGGCCGGCGATGTGTCGATCTTCCTGCCGTTCGCCTTTGCCAGTCCGTCGCGCCTGCTGCCGCAAACCTTTCGCGGCACCACCTTGAGCTCCAAGGACATCGATGGCCTGACCCTTAACACCGGCTACATCGACCGTATCAACAAACGCGACTCCACCGACTACCAGGCCATGACCATCGCCTCGCCCAACCGGCGTTTCAACGCCACCGCCACCACGTCGCACCTGGCGTATGTGGGCGGTGACTATCAGGTCAACAAAGACCTCAGCCTGCGCGTCTATCACTCGCAGGTCGCGGACCTCTACCAACAGGACACCCTGGCGCTGCTGCATAACCTGCCGTTGGGCGATGGCGTGTTCACCAGCGACCTGCGCAGTTTTTTCAGTCGCGAAGATGGCAGTGCCAAGGCGGGCAAGGTGGATAACCGCAACCTCTCGGCGCTGTTTGGCTACCGCCTCGGCGGCCATCGCGTCAGCCTTGGCTACATGCACTCAAGCGGGGAGACGGCCACACCTTATATCTCCGGCACCGAGTTGATGGGCATGAGCGAACTGACCATGAGCTCGGACTTTCTCAACGCCAAGGAGCGCACCTGGCAGGCCATCTATGACTACGACTTCGCCGCAGCGGGTGTGCCGGGGTTGAAGACTCGGCTGCGCTATGTGCGGGGCGACAACATCGAACTGGCGGCTTTCAACGCCGAGGATCGCAAGGAGCGCGAGTTCCAGATGGAGCTGGGGTATGTGATCCAGGACGGCCCGCTGAAGAATGTCGGGTTCATGGCGCGCAAGTCGATCTACCGCAATGACTTCCCGAGCGGCGCGGCCTTTCGTGATGAAAACCAGACCCGTTTCCTGGTGCTCTACACCGTTGCGCTCTGGTAAGCCGATCAGTCCTGGTAGACCTTCTTCAGCAGGCGCAGCAGCTCTTCGCGTTCCTGGCCGTCGAGGGCGGCCGTGGCGTCCAGGTCGCTTTGGGCGGCGATGGCCTTGAGCTCCTTGAGCAGGGTTTCGCCGCTCTTGCTGAGGAAGATCCCGTAGGAGCGCTTGTCCGGCTTGCAGCGCACCCGCACGGCAAGGGCGCGGCTTTCCAGCTTGTTCAGCAACGGCACCACCTGGGGCGGCTCGATGGCCAGGGCGCGTGCCAGATCGGCCTGCATCAGCCCAGGGTTCTGCTCGATGATCGCCAGGGCCGAGAACTGCGCAGGGCGCAGATCGTGGTCCGACAGCCGGCCGATCAGGTTCTGGAACAGCTTGAGCTGGGCGCGGCGCATGGCGTAGCCGATCAGATCGTCCAGGGCCGAATCCAGCGGCGGCCGTACCTCGTCGTTGTCGGGCAGGGCCTGGCTGGCGGTGGCGATGTTGGAAGGCTTGGCCATTGGCAGTGCAATCCTCAGAAGGTGGAGGTTAAGAAGGCTATCTAGTTTGCCGGGGTTGGCGCGCTATGGCTATGCCGGGTTTTCACGGCGCCTGCACCGTGCGGGTTTTAAGCAGGAAAAATATTGGTTATCTGGATTAATAGTTAATTGACATAACTATATTTGCGGTTTAATTTCGAATCATCTTCACAACCAGAACAAGAGCGTACCGCCATGAGCAATTACGAAGGCCGTTGGACCACCGTCAAGGTTGAGATCGAAGAGGGCATCGCCTGGGTCATTCTCAATCGTCCGGAAAAACGCAACGCCATGAGCCCGACCCTGAACCGGGAAATGATCGACGTCCTCGAAACCCTCGAGCAGGACCCTGCCGCAGGCGTGCTGGTGCTGACCGGTGCGGGCGAAGCCTGGACTGCGGGCATGGACCTCAAGGAATACTTCCGCGAGGTGGATGCCGGCCCGGAAATCCTCCAGGAAAAAATCCGCCGCGAAGCCTCGCAATGGCAATGGAAACTGCTGCGCATGTACGCCAAGCCGACCATCGCCATGGTCAATGGCTGGTGCTTCGGCGGTGGCTTCAGCCCGCTGGTGGCCTGTGACCTGGCGATCTGCGCCGACGAAGCGACCTTCGGCCTCTCGGAAATCAACTGGGGCATCCCGCCGGGCAACCTGGTGAGCAAGGCCATGGCCGACACCGTGGGCCATCGCCAATCGCTGTACTACATCATGACCGGCAAGACTTTTGGCGGGCAGAAAGCCGCCGAAATGGGCCTGGTCAACGAAAGCGTGCCGCTGGCTCAACTGCGCGAAGTAACCATTGAACTGGCGCGCAACCTGCTGGAGAAAAACCCGGTGGTGCTGCGTGCGGCCAAGCATGGCTTCAAGCGCTGCCGCGAATTGACCTGGGAGCAGAACGAGGATTACCTCTACGCCAAGCTTGATCAGTCGCGCCTGCTCGACACCGAAGGCGGTCGCGAGCAGGGCATGAAACAGTTCCTCGACGACAAGAGCATCAAGCCTGGCCTGCAGGCGTATAAACGCTGAAGGGCGCGGCCGCCTGGCCGCGCCGTTGTACCCTGCTTGAACGTATTCCCGATAAAGACAATAAAGAGGAATCACCATGCTGGACGTGCCCCTGTTGATCGGCGGCCAGTCGTGCCCCGCCCGTGACGGTCGAACCTTCGAACGTCGCAACCCGGTGACCGGTGAAGTGGTCTCGCGGGTGGCCGCCGCGACCCTGGAAGATGCCGACGCCGCCGTCGCCGCAGCCCAAGCCGCGTTCCCCGCGTGGGCGGCGCTGGCGCCCAACGAACGCCGCACCCGCTTGCTCAACGCTGCCGAGCAATTGCAGGCGCGCAGCGCCGAATTCATCGCCGCCGCCGGCGAAACCGGCGCCATGGCCAACTGGTATGGCTTCAACGTGCGCCTGGCGGCCAATATGCTGCGCGAAGCGGCGTCGATGACCACCCAGATCACCGGTGAAGTGATCCCCTCCGATGTCCCCGGCAGTTTCGCCATGGCCTTGCGTCAGCCTTGCGGCGTGGTGCTGGGCATCGCGCCGTGGAATGCCCCGGTGATCCTCGCCACACGCGCCATCGCCATGCCGCTGGCCTGTGGCAATACCGTGGTGCTCAAGGCCTCGGAGCTGAGCCCGGCGGTGCACCGCCTGATTGGCCAGGTGTTGCAGGACGCCGGCCTGGGCGATGGCGTGGTCAACGTCATCAGCAATGCCCCGGCGGATGCCGCTGCGATTGTCGCGCGGTTGATCGCCAACCCAGCCGTGCGTCGGGTCAACTTCACCGGCTCGACCCATGTGGGGCGGATTGTCGGCGAGCTCTCGGCGCGTCACCTCAAGCCGGCCTTGCTGGAGTTGGGCGGCAAGGCACCGTTGCTGGTGCTCGACGACGCCGACCTCGACGCTGCGGTCGCGGCGGCAGCCTTTGGGGCCTACTTCAACCAGGGCCAGATTTGCATGTCCACCGAACGCCTGATTGTCGATGCCAAGGTCGCCGATGCGTTCACCGCCAAGCTGGTGGCCAAGGTCGCGACCCTGCGCGCGGGCGATCCCATTGCAGCGGATTCGGTCCTCGGTTCCCTGGTGGACGCCGGCGCCGGCACACGCATCAAGGCCCTGATCGACGATGCCCTTGCCAAGGGCGCGCGGCTGGTGGTGGGTGGCCAACTGGACGGCAGCATCCTGCAGCCGACCCTGATCGATGGCGTCACCGAACACATGCGTTTGTACCGCGAAGAGTCCTTCGGCCCGGTGGCGGTGCTGCTACGCGGTGACGGGGATGAAGCCTTGCTGCGCCTGGCCAACGACTCCGAGTTCGGCCTTTCGGCGGCGATCTTCAGCCGTGACACCGGGCGTGCACTGGCCCTGGCGCAACGGGTCGAATCGGGCATTTGCCATATCAACGGCCCGACCGTGCATGACGAGGCGCAGATGCCGTTTGGCGGGGTCAAGTCCAGCGGCTACGGCAGCTTTGGTGGCAAGGCCGCGATCGAGCACTTCACGCAATTGCGCTGGGTGACCTTGCAGAACGGGCCACGGCATTACCCGATCTGAGCAGGCGTCGCGACATAACAATAACAAGGCGGCTGTGATCCGCCTTGCTGGAGGACACCCTTGTGAGTTCCGAATTCAGACCGCAACCCCAGCCCGCACCGCGATACCGCGAGGTCTCCATCGGCCACCCCCCGGTGGCGGTCACTGAAGAACACGGCGTGCTGCATATGCGCTCCCTGGAGCCCCTGGCCGAGTTGCCGGCGCGCTTGCTCGACCGCCTGGTGCATTGGGCCCAGGTGCGGCCCGAGCAGACGTTTATCGCGGCCCGCCAGGCTGGTGGTGATTGGCGCCGCGTCAGCTACCGCGAGATGCTCGACAGCGTGCGTGCGATTGCCCAGGGCCTGTTGAGTTACGGGCTCTCGGCGCACAAGCCGCTGGCATTGCTGTCGGGCAACGACATCGAACATTTGCAGGTCGCCCTCGGCGCGATGTACGCCGGCATTCCCTACTGCCCGGTATCGCCGGCGTATTCGTTGTTGTCCCAGGATTTCGCCAAGCTGCGGCATGTGTGCGACCTGCTGCAACCGGGGCTGGTGTTCGTCAGCGATGCGGCCGCTTACCAGCGCGCCATCGATGCTGTCCTGCCGGCCGAGACCCCGCTGATCAGCGTGCGCGGCCACGTGCCTGGGCGCACTCAGGTCAGCTTCGCCAGCCTGCTGCAAACGCCGGGCGGCGCCGAGGCCGATGCGGCGTTCCAGGTCACCGGCCCCGACAGCATCGCCAAGTTTCTCTTCACCTCGGGCTCGACCAAATTGCCCAAGGCCGTGATCACCACCCAGCGCATGCTCTGCGCCAACCAGCAAATGCTGTTGCAGACGTTTCCGGTGTTCGGTGAGGAGCCGCCGGTACTGGTGGACTGGCTGCCGTGGAACCACACGTTTGGTGGCAGCCATAACGTCGGCATCGTGCTCTACAACGGCGGCACCTTTTACCTCGACGACGGTAAACCCACGGTCCAGGGCTTTGCCGAAACCCTGCGCAACCTCAAGGAAATTTCGCCCACCGCCTATTTGACGGTGCCCAAGGGCTGGGAAGAACTGGTCAACGCCCTGGAACAGGACGCCGAGTTGCGCGAGCGGTTTTTTGCGCGCATGAAACTGTTCTTCTTCGCCGCCGCCGGCCTGTCGCAAAGTGTCTGGGATCGCCTCGACCGCGTGGCCGAACAGCACTGCGGTGAACGCATCCGCATGATGGCCGGGCTGGGCATGACCGAAGCCGCGCCGTCCTGTACCTTCACCACCGGGCCGTTGTCCATGGCCGGCTATATCGGCTTGCCTGCGCCGGGCTGCGAGGTGCGCCTGGTGCCGTTGGACGGCAAGTTCGAAGGGCGTTTTCGCGGGCCGCACATCATGCCGGGGTACTGGCGGGCGCCCGAGCAAACCGCCGAGGTGTTCGACGAACAGGGTTTCTACTGTTCAGGTGACGCGATCAAACTCGCCGACCCGCACCAGCCGCAACTGGGGCTGATGTTCGACGGGCGGATTGCCGAGGATTTCAAGTTGTCTTCCGGGGTGTTTGTCAGTGTCGGCCCGTTGCGCAATCGCGCCGTGCTCGACGGTTCGCCCTATGTGCAGGACCTGGTGATTACCGCGCCGGACCGCGAATGCCTGGGAGCCCTGGTGTTCCCAAGGCTCTACGAATGCCGGCGGCTGGCCGGCTTGGGCGCTGACGCCAGCGACGCCGAGGTGCTGGGCAGCGCGCCGGTACGCCAGTGGTTCGGCGACTGGTTGCAGCGCCTCAACCGCGAGGCCACCGGCAATGCCAGCCGCCTGGAATGGATCGCCCTGCTCGACGAGCCGGCGTCCATCGACCGTGGGGAAATCACCGACAAAGGCTCGATCAACCAGCGCGCCGTGCTGCAATGGCGCGCGGCCAAGGTCGAGGCGTTGTATCGCGGCGAAGAGGCCACGATCCTGCGCGCCGGGCCCAAGCCTTGAGCAGCGCCGGGCAGTACTCGGCATTTGCCGATGCGGCGATTTTCGCGGCGGTGCGCACGCCGTGGGTCGACCTTGGCGGCGCACTGTCCCAGGTGTCGCCCATCGACCTGGGCATCAAGGTGGGTCGTGAAGTGTTGGCCCGGGCCGGCATCGACCCCCAGGCGGTGGACAGCGTTCTGGCCGGCTCCATGGCCCAGGCCAGCTTCGATGCCTACTTGTTGCCACGGCATATCGGCTTGTACAGCGGGGTGGCGCAAGCGGTCCCGGCACTGGGGGTGCAGCGCATCTGCGCCACCGGTTTCGAGCTGCTGCGCCAGGCGGCTGAACAGTTGCGCGACGAGGTGCAACTGGCCCTGTGCGTGGCCAGTGAATCCATGTCGCGCAACCCGATTGCGGCCTACACCCATCGCGACGGGTTTCGACTCGGCGGCGAGGTGCAATTCAAGGATTTTCTCTGGGAGGCCCTGTACGACCCAGCCCCTGGCCTGGACATGATCGCCACCGCCGACAACCTGGCGCGCCGTTATGGCCTCAGCCGCAAGGCCGTGGACCGTCACGCCTGCGACAGCCATCAGCGCGCCTTGCAGGCGCAACGTGACGGCGCCTGGACGGAAGAAATCGTCACGGTCGATAACCAGGTGTTCGAGCTTGAGGGGTACCAGCCCAGGGGCATCAGCCTCGCGCGCCGGGCCAGTGCCGTCAGCGTCGACAGCCACCCACGGCCCACCGACCTTGCGGCCCTGACGCGCTTGCGCGCCGTGCATCCAGGCGGCGTGCAAACCGCCGGCAACAGTTGTGCGGTGGTCGATGGGGCGGCGGCGGCGCTGGTGGGGCGTGCCTCGGCCAGCACGCGTCCGGCCCTGGCGCGGCTGCTGGCCAGCGCGGTGGTCGGTGTGGCCCCCGAGTTCATGGGCATCGGCCCGGCGCCGGCGATCCGCCTTCTGTTACAACGCAGCGGGTTGAATTTGGGCGACATCGGCCGCTTCGAGATCAACGAAGCCCAGGCCGCCCAGGTACTGGCGGTGGCCCATGAACTGGAGCTGGACAGCACCCGCCTCAACGTCCAGGGCGGCTCGCTTGCGCTGGGGCATCCCTTGGCCGCCACCGGCCTGCGCCTGGTGATGACCCTGGCCCGACAACTGCGCCAGCACAACCTGCGCTACGGGATTGCCGCAGCGTGTGTGGGCGGCGGGCAGGGCATGGCGTTGCTGATCGAGAACCCTGTCTACCGCGCTTGATGGTTTTTTTGTCGAAGAGGTGTCCCGATGTGGAGCTATGAGGCGCCCCTGGGCGATATGCAATTTGTCCTGGAACACTGGTTGCAGGCGCCCGATACCTGGCAGCACACCCCGGCGTTCGCGGCCCTGGACCTGCCGCTGGCGGTACAGGTGCTGGAGGAGGCGGCTCGCTTCAGTCAGGGCGTATTGGCGCCGTTGAATAGCAGCGGTGATCGCCAGGGCTGCCGCTGGCAGGCGGGGCAGGTCAGCACCCCGGACGGCTTTGCCGAGGCCTATCGCGCCTATGTCGACGGCGGTTGGCCGGCGCTGGCGTGTGCCGAGGAGCAGGGCGGGCAGGGCTTGCCGCAACTGCTCGATGCGGCGCTGCAAGAGATGCTCTACGCCAGCAACCATGCCTGGGCCATGTACACCGGGATCGCTCACGGCGCCTACCTGTGCCTCAAGACCCACGCCGCCCCTTGGCTGCAGGCGCGCTACCTGCCCGAGATTGTCAGTGGCCAGGCCTTGCCCACCATGTGCCTGACCGAGTCCCAGGCCGGCAGCGATGTCGGCTTGCTGCGCTGTCGTGCTGAACCCCAGGCGGATGGCAGTTATCGCCTCAGCGGCAGCAAGCTGTTTATCTCCGGCGGCGAGCACGACCTCACGGCCAATATCCTGCACCTGGTGCTGGCGCGCCTGCCCGATGCGCCGTCGGGCAGCCATGGCATTTCACTGTTCCTGGTGCCCAAGCACCTGAACGATGGCCAGGCCAACGGCGTGCACTGCGACGGCATCGAACACAAGATGGGCATCAAGGGCAGCGCCACGTGTTCCCTGGTGTTCGACGCCGCCCAAGGCTGGCTGATCGGCGACGCCAATCGTGGCCTGGCGGCGATGTTCGTGATGATGAATTCGGCGCGCCTGCATGTCGGCCTGCAAGGCCTGGGGCATGTCGAGGCGGCTTGGCAGAACGCTCGCCAGTACGCCGCCGAGCGCTTGCAAATGCGGGCGCCGTCAAGGCCGGAAGAGGTAGCGGCCCAGGCGGCTGATCCGATCCGTTATCACCCGGCCATGCGCCGTGTGTTGCTGGAGCTGCGCACCACCAGCGAGGGCATGCGCGCCATCGGCTACTGGGCGGCGCACCTGCTTGATCAGGCCGAACATGACCAGGACTCGTCGGCCGCCCAGTTGGCGCCGCTGCTGACGCCCATCATCAAGGCGTTTTTCACCGAACAGGGCTTTCGCCAGGCCAGCAATGCGCTGCAGGTGTTCGGCGGTTACGGCTACGTCACCGAGTTCGCCATCGAGCAAACCCTGCGGGACAGCCGCATCGCGATGATCTACGAGGGCAGTAACGAGATCCAGGCCAATGACCTGTTGCTGCGCAAGGTGCTGGGGGATGAGGGCCGGGCCTTTGGCTTGCTGCTGGCCGAGTTGCGCGCCGAGGCCGCGCAGGGCAGGCAGTCTGTCGAATGCGCAGGCTTCTGTGGTGCGTTGGGCAGCCTGTGCGACGCGTTGGCCCGTGTGGTGAGCGCCATACGTGAACGCGCGCATGAGGACAGTGAATACCCCTATCGGGCGGCGCCGGATTTCCTCCAACTCTGTGGCGTCGCGTTGCTGGCCTTTGCCTGGGCGCGGGCCGCGCGGGTCTCCAGGGCACTGCCCGACGATCACCCCTTGCGCGCCGCCAAGCTGCAAAGCGCCGGGTTCTTTTTCGATTACCTGCCGTCGCGGCTGGCACAGCACCTGGGCGCCATAGACGGGGCACGGGCAGCGCTGGCGTTCATCTGACGCGGCCAGGTGCTTGCGGTACTACTTGCGGTACCATGGCGGCTCACGTTTTCTGGAAGTTGCCTGGATGAGTAAACCCGGTCAATTGGTGCTGGTTGCACTGCGCAAGATGATTGCCAGCGGGGAGTTGGCGGCGGGCGAACGGCTGATGGAGATTCCCACGGCGCAACTGTTCGGCGTGTCACGCATGCCGGTGCGCATGGCCTTTCGTACCCTCGAACAGGAAGGGCTGCTGGTGCCGTTTGGCGGGCGCGGTTATCAGGTGCGTTCGGTCAGCCCCAGCGACATTGCCGGCGCCGTCGAAGTGCGGGGTGTGCTCGAGGGCCTGGCTGCGCGTCAAACCGCCGAGCGTGGTTTGTCCGACGAGGCACGCAGAGTGCTTGAGCGCTGCCTGGTGGAAGGCGATCAACTGTTCGAAAAGGGCTACGTGACCGAGGATGACCTTGAGGTCTATCACGACCTGAACATGCGTTTTCACCAGGTTATCGTCGAAGGCAGCCACAACCCGGCGATCGCCGACGCGCTGGCCCGCAATGATCACTTGCCGTTCGCCTCGGTGACCGCGCTGGCGGTGGATCGCGAGGACATGGCTCGCGAGTACCGACGCTTCAACTATGCCCACATGCAGCATCACTCGGTCTTCGACGCCCTGGTTAATCGTCAGGGCGCGCGGGCCGAAGCCATCATGCGTGAGCACGCCAATGCAACGTTGCGCTATGCCGAGATCTTCAGTTCAGCCACCGCCGCCGCGCGCATGAAGGTGATTTTGCCCGCGTCGTGAACCCTGTCAGATATCGAGCACCAGCAGCGGGGTCTTCGAGCGTGAGCAGCAGGGCGTGAACTGATCATTCAGCGCCTGTTCCTGCTCGGTGAGGAACAGGTCGCGGTGCTCCGGTATGCCCTCCAGCACGCGGGTCAGGCAGGTGCCGCAAATCCCCTGTTCGCAGGACACGGCAATCTCGATGCCATGGCTTTCCAGGACCTGGACCACGGTCTTGTCGGCGGGAATTTCGAAGACCTGGCCGCTGCTGCCGAGCTTCACCGAAAAGCCGCCGTCGAGGCTGCTGTCCACCGGGGCCGCGCTAAAGTATTCGCGGTGCAGGCAGTCTTCCTGCCAGCCCTGTGCGCGTGCGCTGTCGAGCACATGCTGCATGAACCCGCCAGGGCCGCAGACATACAGGTGCACGTCGTCTGCGGGCGCCGCCAGCACCTCGGCAGCCTTCAAGGCCGTGTGCGGCTGCTCATCGAAATGCAGGAACACCCGCTCGGCAAACGGCGACGCCTTGAGCCGCTGCACAAACGCCGCACGCTCACTGGCACGGGCGCAGTAATGCAGTTCGAAGTCGGCACCCGCATGGTCCAGGCGCTCGGCCATGCACAGGATCGGGGTGATGCCGATGCCACCGGCAAACAGCAGGCTGCGCCGCGCGTCGTGGGCCAGGGGAAACAGGTTGCGTGGCTCGCTGATGGTCAGGTGTGCGCCCTCGTGGACCTGCTCGTGCAAGGTGCGCGAGCCGCCCCGAGAGGCCGGGTCCTTGAGCACGCCAATCACATAACGATGGCGTTCCTCAGGGTGATTGCACAGCGAATACTGGCGCACCAGCCCATCGGGCAGGTGCACGTCGATATGCGCGCCGGCACTGAAGGCCGGCAGCGGCTGGCCATCGACACTGGCCAGTTCATAGCTGCAAATGTCCTGGGCTTCGTTATGACGGGATACCACCACCACATCGATCATGTTCGGTCCTCGCAAAGTTGTCGCGCTGTTCAGGCGGTGGTGGTGGTGATCAGGTGCGGTTCGAGGGCGCGTTCCCTGGCAATCAGTCGCTCCAGGATCTTGCGCGACTGCACGCCGCCCGCGTCGATATTCAACTTGAGCAGGTTGCGCTGCGGGTGGGCCAGCAGGTTCTGCTGCTGGCGCTCGAGCATCTCCAGGTCTTCACTGAAGATCTTGCCCTGGCCCTCGCGAATGCTCGCGGTCAGTGCCTCATCGTGGGGGTTGAAGTTGCGCGCCATGCCCCAGAAGTACCAGATCGAGGTGTCGGTCTGCGGGGTGATGAAGTCGACCACGATGCTCGCGGCCTTGTGTTCGGGGGCGGCGTTATAGCCACCTTTGCCGGCGTGGGCCACGCCGACTTCGATCAATACATGGCTGGGCGGGGTGAAGCGGCAGATCTGCCAGCGGTCCACCGGCACGTCATCGGCGAGGTTATTACCGCGCAGGGCCATGCGCCAGAACGGCGGGGCCATGATGTTTTCCATGTGCCGGGCAGTGACGACTTCATCGCCGTCCACCGTGGTCACGGGCGGCGCTTCGTCGATTTCCTTCTGGCCGATGCTGGAGGCGTGCACGTAGGTTTCGTGGGTCAGGTCCATCAGGTTGTCGATCATCAGGCGGTAGTCGCACTGGATGTCAAACAGCCCGCCGCCATAAGCCCATTGGTCACTCACGGCCCATTCCAAGTGGTGGATCAGCGCCGGGTCGGCCTGGGCCTGATCGCCGGGCCACACCCAGATGAAGCCGTAGCGCTCAACGGCGGCAAAGGTCTTGTTGCACGGAAAGCCGCGTACCCGCTGGCCGGGCATTTCCACGGTCTTGCCGTCGCCGCCCATGACCAGTCCGTGGTAGCCGCAGACCAGGTTGCCGTTTTCGACATACCCCAGTGACAGCGGCGCACCGCGATGAGGACAGAAGTCCTCGACCGCCACCACGGCGCCTTCCTGGCCACGATAAAACACCATCTTTTCGCCGCAGATCTGTCGACCCAGGGGCTTGTGCGCGATTTCATCGGGGGTGCAAGCGACATACCACGTGTTCTTGGGGTACATGATGACTCTCCAGGCAATGGATTATTCTTTTAATGGATCCATTAAATGGCTGGCCTGATGGAGAGTCAATCTTGTATCACTGTTTTATTGGGCGATTATCGGACATTTATACTTCAATGGATCCACTGGATGAAATCAGTAGCGAATCATCACCGACTTCAGCTCGGTGTAGTCATCAATGAACGCACTGCCGAACTCCCGGCCTATCCCCGAGGATTTGTTGCCGCCAAACGGCACCGCCGGGTCCAGCATCGTGTGCATGTTCACCCACACTGTGCCGGCCTCGATGGCAGGCACCATGCGCAAGGCCTTGCCCAGGTCGTTGGTCCACAGGCTGGCGCTCAAGCCGTAGGGTGTGTTGTTCATCAAGGCCAGCAGTTCTTCTTCGCTGTCGTAGGGCAAGAACGTGGCAATGGGGCCGAAGGTCTCTTCGTTGAGCAGGGTGTCGTTGACGCTGTTGGCGAGGATGATTGTCGGCTCGACGTAACAGCCAGGACGGTCGATCAGGTTGCCACCGTGAATGATGCGGTTGTTTTCGGCGCGGGCCTTGGCGAAGAACTCGCCGAGTTTGAGTTGGTGCTGGCGGTTGGTGACCGGGCCGAATTCGGTGCGCTCATCCAGGGGCGAGCCGATGTTCAGCGTGCTCAGGCGCTGGGCCAGTTTGTCCATGACCGCTTCGATCTGCGAACGATGCACAAAGAAGCGTTCGGCAGCGGCGCAGATTTGCCCGGAGTGCAAAAAGCCCGCTTCGATGATGCCGTTGACGGCCTTGTCCAGGTCCACATCGCGCAGGAACCCGGCCGAGTTTTTCCCGCCCAGCTCAAGGGTGGCCCGGGTCAGGCCGGCGCCCATGGCACTCTGGCCCACTGCAATCCCGGTCGGCACGGAGCCGGTGAACGACACCTTGTCGGTGCCGGGGTGTTCGATCAGGCCTTTGCCGACGCTGCCGCCGCCGGTCAAGACGTTCAGCGCGCCGGCGGGAAGGCCGGCGTCAATCGCCAGTTCGGCGATGCGCAGGATGGTCAGTGGCGTGAACTCGCTGGGCTTGATGATGATGCTGCAACCGGTCACCAGCGCCGAGGCGAGTTTCCAGATGGCGATCATGGTCGAGAAATTCCACGGCACGATGCCGACCACTACTCCGACCGGCTCGCGCAGGGTGAACGCGGTGTAGCGCTCGCCGGCGAAGGAGGGCAGCGACGGGGTGATGGTCTGGCCGCTGATCTTGGTGGCCCAGCCGGCGTAGTAACGCAGGAAGTGCGCGGCCTGGTCGACTTCGAAAGCACGGGAAATCTGGATGATCTTGCCCGACTGGCAGGTTTCGATCTGCGCCAGTTCTTCGCGGTGTTGCTCCAGCAGGTCGGCCAGCTTGAGCAGCACGTTGCCGCGCACTGCCGGTGCGACCTGCGACCACTGCTTGAAGCCTCGGCTCGCGGACGCCACCGCTGCGTCGATGTCGGCCGGGTCGGCGTCGGCGACATCGGCGATGACCTGCCCAGTGGCCGGGTTGATCACCTCCAGGCGCTGGCTGGAGTGACTCTCGACGTAGCCACCGTCGATGAACAACGCATGGTTTCGACGGAGGAAGGCTTCAACCTGGGGCAGCAGTGGAATATCGCTCATGGGGTTTTTCCTGGTGGCAGACATTGAAAAAACCGAGGTTAATCCCCGTGGCCGGAACGGGCTTGACTGTGGCTGCCGAGCGGCATGTCTGTGGCTGCCAGTGCTTGTGCACGGCGGACCCGCCTGAGCCTTTGAAAAGTACAATCTTGACTCTGGAAGGTGCATGTTCTGCCTGGAAGGCGCGCTCCATACTGGCCCTGCATCCGGCGCCATGCCTCGATTTATGGCGGTGCCCGGACATCCAATAATAAGCAGGGCCATCCATGAAAAAGCCAAACCCGCTCCTCGAAGACCTCAAGTCCATCCTGCCGACCATCGCCGCCAATGCCTTTGTGGCCGAGCAGGACCGCAAGGTGCCCGCCGAGAATATTGCGCTGCTCAAAAGCATCGGCATGCACCGTGTGTTTCAGCCCAAAGCGTTCGGCGGCATGGAGTTGTCGCTGCCGCAGTTTGCCGACTGCATCGCGTTGCTCGCCGGAGCCTGCGCCAGCACGGCCTGGGCCATGAGCCTGTTGTGTACCCACAGTCATCAATTGGCGCTGTTCTCGGCCCAACTGCAGCAGGAGGTCTGGGGCACTGACCCGGATGCTACTGCGAGCAGCAGCATTGCGCCGTTTGGGCGCACCGAGGAAGTCGAGGGCGGCGTGTTGTTCAGCGGTGAAATGGGCTGGAGCAGCGGCTGTGATCACGCTGAGTGGGCGATCGTCGGGTTTCGCCGCAACAACGCCCAGGGCACCCCGGATTATTGTTTCGCGGTGCTGCCGCGCAGCGACTACCAGATCCGCGATGACTGGTTTGCCGCCGGCATGAAAGGCAGCGGCACCAAGACCTTGATCATCGACAAGGCCTGGGTGCCGGAGCACCGCATCCAGAAAGCCAAGGACATGATGGAAGGCAAGTCCGCCGGCTTTGGGCTGTACCCCGACAGCAAGATTTTCTACTCACCGTACCGGCCTTACTTTGCCAGCGGCTTTTCCACCGTCAGCCTGGGCGTCGCCGAGCGAATGCTCGAGGTGTTCCGCGAAAAAACCAAGACCCGCGTGCGCGCCTATACCGGGGCGGCAGTCGGTGCCGCGACCCCGGCGTTGATGCGCCTGGCCGAGTCGACTCACCAGGTGGCCGCCGCGCGCGCCTTCCTCGAAAAAACCTGGAACGAACACGCCGAACACAGTGAACAGCAGCGCTACCCAACCCGCGAGACCCTGGCGTTCTGGCGCACCAACCAGGCCTACGCGACCAAGATGTGCATCCAGGCGGTGGACCGTCTGTTCGAGGCCGCCGGCGGCAACGCCTGGTTTGAGCACAACGAGATGCAGCGCCTGTTCCGCGACTCGCACATGACCGGCGCCCATGCCTACACCGACTACGACGTCTGTGCACAGATCCTCGGCCGCGAGTTGATGGGCCTGGAGCCCGACCCGAGCATGATCTGAACCCGTTTTTGAAAACAACAATCAGGGCTGCGCCTGACGCAGCCCGGGAGTCTTGCATGTCTGAATCGACCTTCGACCCACGCGCCTTTCGCCGGGCCTTGGGCAACTTTGCCACGGGCGTGACCGTGGTCACCGCCGCCGACGCCTCTGGCCGCAAGGTGGGTGTTACCGCCAACAGTTTCAACTCGGTGTCCCTGGACCCACCGCTGGTGCTGTGGAGCATCGACAAACGCTCCAGCAGTCACGGGGTCTTCGAGGAGGCCAGCCATTTCGCGGTCAACGTGCTGGCGGCCGACCAGATCGACCTTTCGAACAATTTTGCCCGGCCCAAGGACGACCGCTTCGCCGAGATCGCCTATGAGCCGGGGGAGGGCGGGGCGCCGGTGTTCGCCGATTGTTCGGCCCGTTTTCACTGTGAAAAATACCAACAGGTGGATGGCGGCGATCACTGGATCATGATCGGCAAGGTGGTGGCCTTCGACGATTTTGGCCGTTCGCCGCTGCTCTATCATCAGGGCGCCTACTCCATGGTCCTGCCCCATACGCGCATGACCAAGCGGGACGAAAGCCAACCGCCGAGCAGCCACTTCCAGGGGCGCCTGAGCCACAACCTGTATTACCTGATGACCCAGGCGGTGCGCGCCTACCAGTCCAGCTACCAGCCCCGGCAACTGTCCACCGGCCTGCGCACCAACGAGGCGCGGATGCTGATGGTGCTGGAGAACGACGCCCGCCTGAGCGCCAGCGATCTATTGCGGGAAGTGGCGATGCCGGTGCGGGAAATCGATGACGCCGTGGCCAACCTCAAGCGCAAGGGGCTGGTCGACGACGATGAACACGGTGTGCGCCTGACCGCTGCGGGCATTGAACAGACCGAAGACCTCTGGGCCATTGCACGGGAACAGCAGGACAAGGTGTTCGCCGAGTTCAGCCAGGACCAGATCGAAACCTTCAAGACGGTGTTGAAGCAACTGATCAGCCACTGCTGAGTGCCCGGAATCCGATACCGGTAACGGCATCGGATTTTTTTGCGTCACGCTCAGCGGGCTTCGGCCAACTCATCGATCAAGCGTAACTGAAACGCCGCCAGCGCCGCTTTCGGTTGCTGCAACTGCACAAACTCCAGCATCGGGTCACCGACCTGCGTCCTGACACCCACCAATTCCTCAATGGCCGCCAACCCGCAAAACGGTACATAGGCTTCGGAATAGCCGCCTTCGTGCACCAGCACCAGACGGCCCTGGCACAGGCGTTCGGCTGCTTGGCGTACAAGACGGGTCATGTGCCGGAACGAGTCACTGTGCAACAGCATTCGCGCCAGGGGGTCGACGGCGTTGGCGTCGTAGCCGCAGGCGACGATGATCAATTCCGGCTCGAAGCGCTCCAGCGCTGGAATCACGATGCGTTCCATCGCGTGCATATAAGCCTCATGACCGCTGCCGGGGGGGAGCGGGATATTGATATTCGCGCCCAGCCCGGCGCCGCGCCCGCGATCGGCTTCACCGCTGTAACCTGCCGGGAAACAGCCGTCCTGATGCAGGGAAATCGTCAGCACGTCGCCGCGCTCTTCGAAGATCGATTGGGTGCCGTTGCCGTGGTGCACGTCCCAGTCGATCACCACGACGTTGCCTAGGCCACGCCGGGCTTTTGCGGCTTCGATGGCGATGGCGATGTTGGCCAGGAAGCAGAAGCCCATGGCGCTGTCGGCGAGGCAGTGGTGGCCTGGTGGGCGCGACAGAGAATAGGCATTGTCGACGTCGCCGGACAGCACCGCATCCACTGCCGCCATGGCCAGCCCGGCGGAGAGCCTGGCTATTTCATAACTGCCAGGCCCGATGGGCGCGTGTGGCCCCAACTCGCCGCCCCCGGCATCGCTCATCGCTTTGAAGCGTTGCAGGTAGTCGGGCGTGTGCACCCGCAGCAAGTCTTCATCGGTGGCCGCGACGGCACTTCGCACCTGTAAGTGGCGGGTCAGGCCGGAAACGTCCAGCAGGCTCTTCAAGCGACGCTTGGTTTCCGGTGACTCGGCGTGGCCGGCGGCGGCAGGCGGCTGCACCCACCCGCCCACCGGCAGGGTCAAGGCGTGCAGTCCGGCGCTGTGCCAGAGGCTGAGTTCGTCGAAGAAAAATGCACTTTTTCGGCTCATCGTCTTTCCATTTTCGTTGGGGTAAAAGGGCTTTTCAGGCACTCGGGCGGCTGCTCAGCATCAACACCAGGGACAGCGCGGTGACGCACGCCCCTGCGATCAGCAGTGATTGGAGGCCGCCGCTGGCTTCGATCATCCGGCCAGCCACGGTCGGGCCGATGGCCAGGCCTCCACCGATCACCAGGTTGGAAGCGTTCATCAGTTTCCCGGAGCGGTCGAGGTCGGCCAGGCAGGCCAGGATCAGCGGCAGGATGAAGGTCCAGGTGAACTTGAAGAGCAGCGCCGCCACGGCAAAACGCAGCATGTCGGGTTGGCCCAGCAGCAACAGCACGGCGCCTGCCATCAACGCGTACCCCAGCAGTAACAGCAACAGGCGTGGCAGACGGTCGCCGATCAGTGAGGCACAACCGGCCCCGACGATGCCCATCACCGTGGCGAGCGCCAGAATCTCACCACTGGCCTCGGCAGAGAGGCCGGAGTGGCTGCTGATGGAGCCGATAAATGTCCACACACCGCTCAGGCTGACGTAGAAACTCAGGATGCCCAGAATGCCCAGTGCGGCTTTCCATCGGGAAACGAGGGTGGTGCGCTCGGTGGTTTTCTCAGGCGCCGGGCTGCCCTGGGGAAAGTGTCGCGCCAGGGGCAGAAAGAGCGTCATCAAGGCGGCGAGGATCATGTAGCAGGCTGACAACCCGTAGTGCTCGAACAGCTGGGGCAGGATGCTCAAACCGATCGCCCCGACCACCAATTGCCCCATCACCCATAACCCGTAGACGCGCCCGGGATTGGCCGTGGAGGCCGCACTGGACAGGCAGATGATCATCAACGAGCCGCCGGCCAGGGCGCTGCAAAAGCGCAGTGCCAGGAGTATCGGGTAGTCGTGGGCCAGCATTGAGAGCAGGTTGGCGGTGATGAACAGCAGCCCGGACAGCAAGGCGGCGCGGCGCCAATCGACACGCTTGAGCCACCACAGTGCGGGCAGGGTGGCAAGGCTCATGGCGCCGAGTTCGGTGGAGAACAGGTCACCGATCTGCGACGGGCTCAACTGCCATTGCGTCGCCAGTTGCGCCGCCACGGCCGGTGCGGTCATCAGAATGGTCGGGGTGATGGCAGCGAACAGCACAATGGCGGCCAGCAATGCCAATGGGGATGAGGCGCGCGAACGTTCATCGGTCAGCGGTTGGGTCTGGGTGTTCATGGGCAAGCTCCGATGAGGGGGTTCAGAACACATGGACCAGGCGCAGCAGTGCGTCGGTACCGTGATAGCCGTTGTCGGTGGCGACGTTCTGCGAGAGGCCGAACATCAACTGGTTCTGTTTATCCAGCCAATGACCGACCTCGAAGCCCACCTGGGTGTAGCGCTTGTGGGTGTTGTCGATGCGCTGGTCATTGATCCGCAGTTCGCCGCCATCGGCGTGGATCAGTCGCAGTGCGCCGTAGGTGCCGGGTGTGAAGTCGTAGGAGGCAAAGGCTTGCAGGCGATACAGCGGATCCTGTTTCAGGTCGCTGCCGAAGTAGTCGTCGTTCTTGCCATAGAGTTGGGCTTCGAGGTTGGCTTCCAGCACCCATTTTTCACCGATGCCCTGGGTGTAGTTGTAAACGAAGGTGGTGCCCCAGCGATTGGCGCCGGGCGATACATCGGGATTGTTGCCGTGGTATTCGCCGACTGGCAGGGTGATCAGGGTCAGTAGGCCGCTGTAGGTGCGCGAGGCAGGATCGTTGATGAAAAACACGGTACCGCCGACCTGGGGATCACCGAAACCGCTTTCTGCGCTGTGCTGGCCGGCACCCGGCAGGCGGGCGTTGATGTCGGCGAAAGGCACGATGAACTGTGGGGTACAGAGTGTGCCGCAGATGTCGGTGAAGAATACTTGGCGGTACGCCACGGCGTTGACCTTCAGGTCGGCCTTGCCGGTGCTGTCGGCCGGGCCGTGGAAGTCGCTGGCGCGGCTTGCCGGCAAGTACAGCACGCCCAGGCTGGTGCCCGAGGGGGCGCCGAAAAAATCCCGGGCATTGAGGTCGGCTGCACTGGCGTGCAGGCTCGACAAGCCGCCGAGCAGGGCCAGTGCGGTGTTGCGGGTGAAGGTCTGGGTCATGGGCATGGCATCTCTTCTTTGAGGTGTGGTGCGGCGAATGGCTCGCCCTTGGGTGGCAGAGGGACAAAAAAAGCGCAAAGGCGTCCCGTGGCCGTCAAAACGACAGCGAAAAAGTCAGCGCGGGTCAGTGGTGCCGATCAGTCAGGCGGGGCGTGCAGCAGGTGGGCGATTCGGGCTTTGTCCTTGACCCCGAGTTTGCTGTAGATGGCGCGGATGTGATGGCGCACGGTATTGGGCGACATACCCAGGTCGCGGGCGACTTCCTTGTAGGTCTTGCCTTCACCGAAACCCTGGGCCACCGCATTCTCCCGAGGGCTCAGTTGCATCAGCACCGTGCGGCTGCGGGCGGCCAGCAGGAGCAGGTCGCCGACTGTCGAGGCTTCGACCTGCAGGTGCTTGCCGTCATAGCCCCCGGCGTCCATCGCTACCGGCAGGCAAGGGCCGGTCCAGTCCGGCCACTCGCTCAGCAGCAAGTCGACGAAGCCACGTTCCGCACAGTGCAGAGTGCCGCGCTGGTCGCACACGGCAAGCGCGAGATTGCGCGGGTGGGTGAGGGCTTCGCGCATGGCCACCAGGGTGCGAATCTGATTGGCCGAGACCGCCGCCACCAGGTGCCGCATGAGGTTGTTCAACAGCAGGCAGTCCTGCTCGGTAAAGCGTGCGGCGTCGGGCGCACGGTAGAGCGCGAGGTGATCGCTGAGGTGGGTTTGCGGGTCGATGTACACCACGCACAGCAATTCACCAATCGTGTAGCACGTGCCGAGCCAGTTGAGCCCGGGGCCGTTGGCGGGGTTGCGCATGTCGACGATGACCGCTTGCCCAGGCACATCGTGGACCCTGGCGATGGTCACATCGATATGGCGAATCGATTGCCAGTCGGCCAGGTAGCTGCGGGGCAGGTTGTAGAGGTAGGAGCTGTGCTCTTCCGGCAGGCCGTCAATCAGCGCGGCTCGGCCCCACCAGGCGCTGTCGAAGGGCAGCAGCTGGCTGATGCAGCGCAGCGCCGCTTCGTGGAAATGCTCGATGTCTTTGTCCTGTGCCAGGCGTTGAAGCTCCAGTGTCATCGCGCTGAACGCCTCCAGGAGGCTGGCGTGACCATGATCATGACGGCTCATTCGTATGTACCTCTGTGCGACATTTTTATTGTTTTCGTCACGAAGTCATTAAGGGCCGGAACGTCGTTTGGACGTGGGCAGGGCCTGGGGGGAAGTATCGACGGGCTGAAAGCCGATCACCATCCTACAGATGCATGATAGCGCCCGACGCCCGGCTTTTTTGTGGATGGCAGCCACGCGCAAAGGCATTGCAGGCTGGTACAAGCAATCACGCTCGGTTTGCGATCAGATCCGGGGTTTCGACTCGATCAGAAAGGGCCAGGCCGATGTTCTTCAAGAAAAAACCGCCGATGCAGGACATTGCCGCCGTCGTCAAGCAACTGCTGACCGGTGAGGCGTTGCAAACCCAAGCGCTGCATGCTTATCCGTCGGTGCAGGCCGACTTGGAGCAACTCGCCATACAACGTGCGCAGGCTGCGCGGCAGTTGCTGTTGCTCGAGGAGTCAGCCCGCGACCAGGCTGCCCAAGGGGCGCGCAGCGAACAGGCACTTGCCGTGCTTCGCCAGCAACTGGAACAGGCCGGGCTGCGTGAACAGGCGCTGGAAGCCGAGTTGCGTGAGCACGCGCAGCGCGCCCTTGCGCATCAACACGAGACGCAGATCTGGGAGCTGCTGCTCTGCACCATGACCGAAGGCTGCTGGGACATCACCGTGGTCAACGGTGACGTGCAGGACCCCGCCAGCCGCATGCGGATTTTCAATCAGTTCCGCCTGCTCCTCGGCTACGCGCCCCATGAGTTGCCCGACGGCTGGGACGCGCAGGTCAGCATCACCCACCCCGACGACCTGCCGAAGATCATGGCGATCTTCGACCGGGAAATCCTTGCGCCCCAGGGCAGCGGTGAGTACGTGTTTGAATACCGGATGCGCCACAAGACCCGGGACTACATCTGGTGTCGCGAGCGCGGGCGAGCGGTGCGCGATGCCCAGGGCCGTCTGACGCGGGTGCTCGGCGCGGTACGGGACATCAGCGATGAGCAGTCGGCGAAGACCACGCATCAGCAGTTGCTCGAGCACAATCAGGCCACCTACGGCCAGATCGCCACGGTGGTGAGTGTGATCAAGGGCATCGCCGACCAGACCAACCTGCTGGCCTTGAACGCCGCCATTGAAGCGGCCAGGGCCGGCGAGGTCGGGCGTGGGTTTTCGGTGGTCGCCGATGAGGTGCGCAAGCTGGCGGAAAACACTCGCCAGGCGACCCATCAGATCCAGACGATGCTGCATCAGCACGAACGCTAGGAGGGAGCTGCGTTGCGCAGCTCCTGAGGCCGGTCAGAAGGGCACGGCCACGGTCAGTTGGCTGTAGAGGTTGGTGCCGTTGCCACCCACCTGGTTACCGCCGCTGTCGGCATCCTTTTTGGGTTGGTAAATGCCCACCAGCGGGCTGATGATCAGGTGGCTGTTGACCGCCCATTCGGCGTACAGGTCCAGTTCCCGGGCGTCGAGGTTCAGCGCATTGTTTTTGCGCAGGGTATTGAAGTCGAAGTACAGCGCGCCGACTGTCAGGTTCTCCAGGGGCGTCGCCTTGAGACCGACGTGATGGATGCCGGTGTTGCTGTTGAACGGGCCGGCATAGTTGGAGGCGACTTCACCCTGGAACCAGGTGCCGTAGCCGGTGCTGAGTCCAGTGAACAGCGGGTCCCATTTTTGCGAGTAGCGCGTGTAGCGGTAGGTCACTTTGGGCGACCAACCGACATCGGCGAAAGTGTAGCCGGCCTCGGCGTACCAGGCTTTTTCCGGCCCTGCGTCCTTGTCTTGCCAGGCGTATTCGAAGGCGAAGCTGGCGTTGTCGATACCGGCGCTGCCTTCGCCGCGCACGCTGTAAGTGTCCAGGCCCTCACGCTGTTTCTGGAAGTCGCTGGCCCACTGGTCGGTGACGTTCATGCCGTGGACCCAGGTCAGCCCCAGCGTTCCGGCGGCGGCCGTGTAGTCGAGGGTGCCCGCCGCCAGTTCGGTTTCGGCCTGGGCGCGGTTGTCTGACTTGAGCCACAGCACCGAGCCGTGCAGCCCCTCTTGCCCGCCCAGGCGCAGCACCGCAGTGCGGTCGAAGGCGTGGCGTGCCGCCAGGTAATAGGCGCCGCCTCGGTTCAGCGCGCCGTCAGCCGGGCCTTTGCCGAGGTTGGGGCCGTCGTCGTTGATCAGGAAACCCCGGCCGATCTTGACCACCTGGCGTCCGACGGAAAAATCCACACCGTCCTTGCCCAGCGCCGGGAACAGGTCGGCCGAGCGCCATCCCAGGTAGGCGTCTTCGATTTTGGTGGTGCGTTCGCTGCCATCGGTGTTGCCCGCCGCATCGCCGTCGCCCCAGGTGCCGGAGCTGACCCAATTGAGCGCGCCATACGCGGTGCCGTTCCCGGCCAGGCCCTGGTCGCCGCTCACCCCGTACTTGATGAACCCTTCGCGCCAGGTCGAGCCGCCCGCTGTGCCGTCGTAGTTGTGGCGGCTGTTGAACAGGCCATATACCGCCAGGAAGTCCGCATTCAGGTGGGTATCCTCGTCGGCATACAGCTCATAGGCCTGGGCCGACGAATGGCCGATCAACAGCGCGATACCCAGGCCGACGGCCAAGGACAGCGTGCGTGGCTTCAGTGTGTGCTCCATTGTTATATTCCCCAGCATGGTTAGGTCGAGGGCGCATTAAGATGACCCCAGGCGTGGGAAGTCTTTCACCTGCGTGCCATGGAATTGATCCTGCCCGCCAAGCCGTATGCCTTGGCAGGCAGCAACAAAAGCCACGGCAGACATGGGCAAGACGCTCGGTGCTCGGGAAGTGCACAGTGATTTTGCGCACGATGCCGTTTCGATCAGGGACTGGCTGGGGAGGGCTTTATCGCCGGCTCCTTGAACGGCTCGATGCATCCACTCAGAAATCCGCTTTCGAGGATCCGCACCATGTCGATCAATGACCGGCTCACACAGCATTTGAAACGCGGCAGCGTCGGGTTTCCGACCGCGCTTGCCAGCACCATTGGCCTGATCATGGCCAGCCCGGTGATTCTCACCGCGACCATGGGCTTCGGTATTGGCGGCAGCGCCTTCGCGGTGGCCATGCTGATTGCGGTGGTGATGATGTTGGCCCAGGCGACCACCTTCGCCGAAGCCGCCTCGATCCTGCCGACCACCGGCTCGGTCTACGACTACATCAATTGTGGCATGGGCCGTTTCTTTGCGATCACCGGCACGTTGTCGGCGTACCTGATTGTGCATGTGTTCGCCGGCACCGCCGAGACGATTCTGTCCGGGGTCATGGCCCTGGTGAACTTCGAACACCTCAATACCCTGGCGGAGTCTGCCGGCGGTTCCTGGCTGCTGGGGGTGGGGTTTGTCGTGGTGTTCGGCATTCTCAATGCCTTTGGCGTCAGCGCCTTCGGCAGGGCCGAGATCATCCTGACCTTTGGCATGTGGACCACCCTGATGGTGTTCGGCGTGCTCGGCCTGATCGCGGCACCGGCGGTGCAACTGGAGGGCTGGTTCGGCGTGTCGCTGGTGGGCACCGACCTGATTACCATTCTGTCGCTGGTGGGCATGGCCATGTTCATGTTCGTCGGTTGCGAGTTCGTCACGCCGTTGGCCCCGGACTTGCGCAATTCGGCCAAGGTCATGCCCAAGGCCATGATTTTCGGTTTGTTGAGCGTGGCCACCTGCATGTTCATCTACGGCGCGGCGATGAAACGCCAGGTGGAAAACGTGGTGCTGGATGCCGCCACCGGCGTGCACCTGCTCGACACGCCCATGGCAATCCCACGCTTTGCCCAGCAGGTCATGGGGGATATTGGCCCGCTGTGGCTGGGGATCGGTTTCCTGTTTGCCGGTGCCGCCACCATCAACACGCTGATGGCAGGCGTGCCGAGGATTCTCTACGGCATGGCGGTGGACGGCGCGTTGCCCAAGGTCTTCACCTATTTACACCCGCGCTTCAAGACGCCGCTGCTGTGCATCCTGGTGGCGATGCTGATTCCGTGCCTGTATGCCCTCTGGTTGGGCGGCAACACCGACAACATCATGCACCTGGTGCTGGCGGCGGTGTGTGCGTGGAGTTTCTCCTACCTGCTGGTGACGCTGTCGGTGGTGATCCTGCGCATTCGTCGTCCGGATCTGCCACGGGCCTATCGTTCGCCGTTTTTCCCGTTGCCACAGATTCTTTCCAGCGTCGGCATCTTGCTGGGCATGTGGTTCATTACCCCGCCGGGCATGAACCCAGCGGACATTTATGTGCCGTTCGGGGTGATGCTCGGAATCACGGCTTCATACGCGCTGTTCTGGACACTGGTGGTACAGAAGGTCAATCCATTCAAGCCGGCTTCGGTAGAAGAAGTGCTGGCCAAGGAGTTTTCCCATGAGCCTGGCAACCCTCACAACCGTTATCTCGAGCAGGCTGCAAAAGCTGTCTGAACTGTTCAGCGCCCAACGGGCCCCGTCCGGTTACCGGCCTGGGGTTACGCTTGAGTACGTGCGGCGCAACCTCGGGCTGGCGAGTTTCACCTCGGCGGGGCCAGCCCAGGCAAGGTTTTGCCTGGAGGACATCGGTCTTCAGGTCGACGTTGCCGAGCGCACCGAAGCGCAATTGCTGATGCACCTGGTCATGACCGAATTCATGTTCACGGTGCCCGCCTCAGAGCAGGGCAGTGCGCGCTTTGAACTGCACCACAGCGGGTCGATTCGACGCACGGGGCTGGCCTGTCGACAACGGGCAGGAGCGCCGGTTTTGCTGGCCAGGCTCCAGGCTGCCTTGAACGACGACCCTGGCCTGCATCAAGCCTTGATGGGGCTGGACTTCAAGCGACTGCACCTCGATTTGAGCGGGCAGCAATGGCACGTACGGATTGAACACATGGGCGGCAGCGAGGTGGTCAACCGCATGCCGGCGTTTCGGCGCTACATCCCCTTGAGCGGCGCGCAGCGAGCAGGGTTGCTGACGGTGCTCGCAGGTTTGCAGCGGGTATTGGGCGCGCTCTGAGTTGAGGAATTGGCATCATTAGTGCTTCTACAGTCGGTATCACGGACTTGTTGCGCCTATATAGATAACATGTTAACTATTAGCCAACAAAAACAAGAAACCATTGTGGAGATGCCATGAGCACCTATCAGTCTGCGCACTATGGATTGGAAACCTGGACGCGGGATCTGCGAGCGGCCTGCGGTCATTTCGACACGGAACTGGCCTTCAACCGTTCACTGTTCATCGGTGAGGTTTCCAAGCACTCCCGCGGCGGCCTGTCACTGGCCAACCTGCGGACCAATGCCGGCCTGATCAAGCGCGAGCGGCCCAATGCCGATCACGATATGGACCAGCATTGCTTCCTCGTCAGCCAGCGCAGCGGCTATTGCCAGATCACCCAGAATGGCCAGGTCATTCAACTGGCCCCCGGCGATATGTTGCTGATGGATTCCACCGGTTCGATCGAGATAAGCCCCTTTGGTCTCATCGAACATGCGTCCCTGTCACTCTCGCGCAACGAAGTGTGCAAGCAACTGGGCAGCGCTTCGAAAACCTTCGGCAAGATCTCTTCGAGCAAGGCCTGTGGGCGCATGCTCCACGTGTTGATGGACCAGCTGTGCCGCGAGGGCCTGGAGGGCCAGGATTCGATTGAAGAGGCCGAGGCGCTGCAAGCGGCGTTTGTCTCCCTGCTCGGTTCAGCCTTTGAACTGCATGACGCCCCAGGCGACAGCGCCGTGTCCTTGCAGGGCAGTAACCTGCGTAGTTATGTGCAGAAAGTCATCGACGAGTCCCTGACCCAACCCGGCCTGAGCCCGGTGGGCCTGGCCAGCCGCTTGAACATTTCGGTGCGGCATTTGTACCGCTTGTTTGAAGAGCAGGACGACAGTGTCTGCCGCTACATCCAGCGTGCGCGGCTCAAACGCAGCGCGGATGATCTGACCAACCCCTTCCTCAAGAGCGAGTCGATCACGTCGATCGCCTACAAGTGGGGCTTCACCGATTCCGCGCACTTCAGCCGCTCGTTCAAGAAGCAATTCGAGCTGTCGCCCAAGGATTTTCGTTCCACTCATCTGCAGCAAGCGGTCGGTGCGGCGTAGGGTATCCATCGATCAATGAAACCGCTCACCCTGTCGGCCCATAACATTTGCGCAGTCGCGGTCGAACACTTTGCCGCCCATGGCTATGACGCCTCATCGCTGAACGAAATCGCGGTCGGGGCGGGCATGCGCAAGGCCTCGCTGTATGCGCATTTTGTCAGCAAGGACGCGCTGTTTCAGACGGTCTTCGAGATTGCCCTGGCCCATGAACATCAGTACATCGCGCAGTGCTTCAAGGAAGAAGTCGCCCACACCCGTGTGCCGGGGCAATTGCACCTTGAGCGGTTGAGCGGGCGCTATGAAGGGTCGGCGCACCTGCGCTTCCTGTTGCGCACGGCGTACTTTCCGCCGGCGGAAATTCGCAGCGTCATTACGGCGGGATTTGAGGGTTACCTGGCCAGCATTCGCCAAGACTTTCAGCGTGCCGCGCAAGGGCGGTACAGGACGGTACGACCCGAGGCGCTTGAAGTGTTTGGCGACGCCTACCTGGGGATCGTCGACAGCTTGCATGTGGAACTGATCTATTCGACGGCCCAGGGCTACGTCAAACGGCTTGCGGCGTTGTCGCGGGTGTTCAGTGATTCACTGGCGCTGCTTGAAGCAGCCGAGCGCTATTCAACGGATACACCACGGTCAACATGTGGGAGGGGGCAAGCACCCTCCCACAGCTGATCCGGTTTACATCCCGACAGAGGTCATTTCACCTCAGGCAGCGTCGAGCCGCCGTCCACCACGATGGTCTGCCCGGTGATGTAGGTCGCCAGGTCGGACGCCAGGAACAGCATCGCACCGGCAATATCCTGAGCGGCTCCCAGCCGTCCCAGCGGCACGCGACTGGCGATGTCGGCATTGACCTGGCTGTCGCCCAGGTTATCCATGGCCGGCGTGGCAATCATCCCTGGCTCTACGCCGTTGACGCGCACCTGGTCAGCAGCCAGCTCCAGCGCGGCATTGCGGATAAAACCGTTGACCCCGGCCTTGGACGCCGCGTAGTGACTGAGCCCGGGATAGGCGACCCGTGGCCCGGTGACCGATGAGGTGACCAGCACGCAGCCACCGCCCTGGCGTTGAAACATCGGTAAGGCGGCCTGGGTCAGCCAGAACAGCGCCGAGAGGTTCACCGCCAGCGTGCGTTCAAGCATGGCCGGGGTGATCTGCGCGAACGGTGTCAACGGAAAGTAGCCGGCGTTGTGCACCAGGATATCCAGGCGACCCCAGTCCTGCTCTATGCCCTTGATGCCTTCGAACACCGCAGTCGCGTCGGCCAGGTCAAGTGCAATGGCCTCGACCAGGCAACCTCGCGCACGCAAGCCTTCGGCCAATGCCTGGGCTTGTGCCAGGCGCAGGTCTGCGATCATTACGCGGGCGCCACGCCAGGCGAACGCCTCGACGATGGCCTGGCCGATACCCTGGGCGCCGCCGGTGACCAGCACGGTCTTGCCGCTGAAATCCAAGTCTTCAGGCATGTGCGCGCTCCATATGGACGTAAGCCAGTGTGGGCACATCGACGATGCTCGAACCGCCGTCGGCGACCACGCTGGCCCCGGTGATGATCGAGGCATCCGGGCTGGCCAGGAAGCGGCACACCTTGGCGATTTCTTCGGCGCTGGCGGGGCGCCGCAACGGGACGTCGGCGCACACGCGGGCATAGGCTTGCTGCAGGGTGTCGCCATGGAAGCTCATCAGCGGCTGCATTTCCTGGTCGGCCATCGGCGTCGTAACCCAGCCTGGGCACACCGCGTTCACGCGCACGCCGCGTGGGCCGTAATCCCGCGCCAGCGAACGGTTGAGCCCGAGCAGCGCATGCTTGGCGGTGGTGTAGCCGCACACGTCGGGCCCGGCGGCCAGGGAGGCGATGGAACCGAGCAGCACGATATTGCCGCCGCTTTCGATCAGCTGCGGCAGGCAGGCGCGGGCGCTGTAGAACGCGCTGTCCAGGTTGCTGCGCAAGGCCGCCTCCCAGGTCTGCGGGCTGGTCTGGGTGGCGCTGCCCACGCCATGCCCGCCGGCGCAGGCCAGCAGCACATCGAGGCGGCCGTAGCGCTCACCCATCTGCGCCACGAAACCCTCCCAGGTGGCCGGGCAGGCCGCATCGCCCACCAGCACCAGGCCACCGGTGTCCTGCGCAACCTGCTCCAGCGGCTCGCGGCGCCGGCCGATCAGCACCAGGTTGGCGCCTTCGGCGGCGTACAACCGCGCGCAGGCGGCACCGATGCCCGTGCCGGCACCGGTGATGACAACGGTGCGTGGATCAGGCATCGGGATACTCCGTGCGGTTGAGCACTTGGCAGTAGGAGCTGACCGGAAAGTTCGACAGCTCATCGAACGACGCACCGGCATAGCCGAAGATCTTGCCGTCGCTACGGTGCTGTTGCAGGTCGATCAGTACCAGGCCGAGGGTCGGGATGATCTTTTCGCGCCAGACAAACAGGTACAGCTGATCGGCGATTTTGTAGTAGTGGCAGCGATCGGTATCGCACAGGCCCTGCTCCACGCCCTTGATGCATTGCCAGGCATAGAACTGATCGTTCAGGTAGATGTGCTCGTAGACTTCGCTGGGGCTGTAGCGATACAGGTTGCGCAGGCCGGTCAGTTCCTGGGTGGGCGCGTGCGGGCATTGGCCGGGCTGCCAGGCTTGATCGAGGCTGCCGTGCAGGAAATCTACTTCTACCGAGGTCAGGGCCTTGCCGGCCAGGGCGCGGCTGTAGAGGCCTTGCTCGGTTTGTTCGCGGTCCGGCATGCGCCCGATCACGGCGGTGAACGACGATGTGATGGTGTCCAGCACCAGGCTGATCGACCAGGCCTGGCCGGCTTCATGCTTGATGAAATCGACCAGGTACAGGCCCGGGCGTACCGAGGTGGCACGGTAGGCGGCCGAACCGCTGGAGTGGCCGTCGGCGGCGTGCCAGTGCAACTGCTCGGTGTCGAAGCGATGCTCGATTTGCCAGCCGTTGGCGAAGTGCAGGGTGAAGGCCTTGCCGTTGAGGTCGGCAAGGTTGGGCAGGATAAACGCGTCGGGGGCAAAACCGTCGGCGAGGGCGCCTACGGTGATCCAGTCGGATGAAGTGGTCATTGCATGGCTCCGGTTGATGGAATGGACGTCCCGGATCATGCGGTTGGCAACCTGGCTCGCCTATCAACCAAAGGGTTGAGGCGGCTTAAAGAAACAGCGCGGCGACCAGTTCGGTACGGCTGGTCACACCGGTTTTGCGAAACAGGTGGATCAAGTGGGTCTTGATGGTGGGCAGGCCTACATCCAGCTCCTGGGCCAGTTGCTTGTTGCTCGCGCCCTGACGTAATAACCAGGCAATCTGGCGTTCTTTGGGCGTGAGACCGGCCAGTGCATCGTCACAGGGCTGCATATTGGCCACGGCCATTTGCAGCAACGCCTGCAAGGCGTTGAGCTGAGCCAGTTGGTCGAGGGTAAACGCCCCTTGTTCCGCCGTGCGCAGCAAGGAAATAGCCGCCTGGGGCTGGTCGGCGCGATGGGCGACGATCTCCACCACATCGACCACGCCATAACGCTGCAGGAAGTCTTGATAGCGGCGGCTGTCACGCAGGGGCTGGCGGGCCATGGCGAACCCCAGCGGCACCACCGCCAGCCCACTGGACAGGCAATTGCGCGGTTGCAACGGGTCGAATTGGCGGTAGTTGTCCAGGTAGTCGCGGTGCATCTCGCCGCTCATGCCTTGCAGCCTGAAATCACGCGCTTGCAGCTGGCGGTCGACACAATAGAAGGCTGCCTGGCTGGCGGGCACCAGTTGAGTGAAAGCCTGCAGGCAATGACCGGCGACTTCCTGAGCGGGGATGGCATGCATGATCAGTCACCTGCGCCGGAACAAACGCTGCCGGCCGAAGCCGGCAGAGAGGAGCGATCAGACTACCGCGAAATAGTGCTTCACAAAACCTTCGCTCACCACCTCCCACAGCACCGGCGTGCCCTTGGTCACGAACCAGCTGTCGCCGGCTTTGTAGCGGGTGCTCTGGCCGGTGCTTTCGTCGGTCAACACCACTTCGCCGGTGACCACGGTGGCTTGTTCAGCGAACGGGTAGACCATCCGGAACTTGCCTTGGGTGGTGCCAAAATAGGCGCTGCTGACGGCGTCGGTCGGTGCGCCGAAGGTCATTTTGCCAAAGGCTTTGACTTCGCCTTCGAGGATCTCGGAACCGAGGTCGGCAACGGTGCCCCAGGCATCGAGGTCCGATAATTGGATGTCTTTCTTCAGGGTGGTAACGGGCATGGCAGTTCTCCTGTGAATGAAACAGCGGGGCTCAACGGCGACCGTTGAAGTAGCCCGAAAGTTGATGAAGGCTTTTGCCGGCCGTGAGCAGCAGCGGGCGGATATGGTCCTTGCCGAGGATCTGCGCATGTTTGACCGCGCTGATCAGGTCGTAGCGCGACGAGCCTTCGCTCATGCCTTCGGCCAGGATCTTGCAGATGATGTGGCTGGGCGTAACCCCGAAGCCGGCGTAGCCCTGCACATAAAAGGCATTCGGTCGCCCGCTGAGCGTGCCGATCTGCGGGAACAGGTTGGCCCCGGTCGCCATCGGCCCGCCCCACGCCAGGTCGATCTTGACGTCCTTGAGGTAGGGGAAAATCTTCAGCATCAGGTTGCGGTTCCAGGCTTTGAGGTCCAGCGGGATGTGCTCGACAAAAGGCGTGGCGGCACCGAACAGCAAGCGGTTTTCGTTGGTGACCCGGTAGTAGTCGATCACCGGCCGGATATCGCTGTAGGCGCCGCGTATCGGGCTGATGCGGTTGATCATCTCGTCCGACAACGGCTCGGTCATCAACTGGAAGGCATAGGTATTGACGGTGGTCTTGTGCAGTTCCGGTTCCAGCTTGTTGAGGAAACTGTCGCAGGCCCACAGCAACTTGGAGGCTTTGACCGAGCCTCGGCCGGTACGCACGGTGATGCGTTCGCCATAACTGACTTCCAGCGCCGGGCTGTGCTCAAAGATGCGCACACCGTGGCCGGCCAGGGCCTTGGCTTCGCCCAGCAACAGGTTCAGCGAGTGCACGTGCCCGCCGCCCATGTGCAGCAGCGCGCTGGTATAGGCGTCGGAACCAATGATCTGCTTGACCTCGGACCCTGCCATAAAGCGGATTTCGTCCTGGGTGTTGATCGACTTGAAGTCCTTCTCCCAGGCGCGCAGGGTTTTTTCCTGGCGGGCGTTGAAGCCCATATAGCCGTAGCCGTGGCAGAAATCGGCGTCGATCGAGTACTTGGCGATGCGATCCTTGATGATGCCGGCGCCCAGCTCACTGATTTCAAAAATCTGGCGCAGGCCTTCGTCGCCGACCTGGTGCTTGATCTTCTCCAGGTCATGGCCGATCCCCGCCATGATCTGCCCGCCATTGCGGCCCGTGCCACCGAAGCCCAGGTAGCGCGCTTCGAGCACCACAATGTTGGTGATGCCTTTTTCGGCGAGCTCCAGTGCGGTGTTGATGCCGGAAAAACCGCCGCCAATCACCACCACATCGGCTTCCACGTCCTGTTCGAGGGTGGGGAAGCTGAGGTTGTATTTCTTGGTTGCCGAGTAGTAGGTAGGCGTTTCGATATTGATCATGGCGCAGCCTGGGAAAGTGAAGGGAAACTCACTGCAGAGCCGACAAGAAGCTCTGTGCCTGTTGGGTGTATTAAGTGCCTTCCGAGCGGTAGGTGTCTTGATTCTGTGTGCCGCCACTCTTGACCGTGGCTGCCAATTATCAACCCTGAATCCGGCCGGGCGGTAAAGCTGCACACGCTGATCGGTCGCCAATGCTAGAATGTTGTTAATCTGTTAACTAATTGCGACGCCACCACCCATGTCCAAACCGCGCCAATCCCTGACCCTCACTTTGCTCCATGCGCGTGAAGCCGCCATGGGTTTTTTTCGTCCTTCGCTCAATCAACACGGGTTGACCGAGCAGCAATGGCGGGTCATTCGGATCTTGAGCCAGCACGATGAGCTTGAGATCAACCGCCTGGCCGAGCTGGCGTGCATCCTCAAGCCGAGCATGACCGGGGTGCTGGTGCGCATGGAAGCAGCGGGCATGGTTGAACGGCGCAAGGCGCAACAGGATCAACGCCGCGTGCTGGTGCGGCTGGCCGAGAAGGGCCGAGCCTGTTTCGACTCGATGGGCCAGAGCATGGAAGCCAATTACCAGCGCTTGCAGGCGGGGTTTGGCGAGGAGAAGTTGCAGACGTTGCTGACCTTGCTCAACGAGCTGAAAACCCTCAAGCGCTGAACCGAGGCCGGCATGCCGGTCAGATAAACCTGTGGCGAGCGGGCTTGCCCGCGTTGGGCTGCGCAGCAGACCCAAGACCTGACACTCTCAAACGACCTGACCCCCCAGTTGTTTTACTGGGGCCGCTACGCGTCCCAACGCGGGGCAAGCCCGCTCGCCACAGGGGGGCCTGCGTCTCTACAGGTCACTTTTCGTTCGCACTAATAGATAGCGCCGGCCGCGCTGGCAGGCGCCGGTGAGTCCTTGAAGGCCGCCGCCAGGCTTTGCAGTCCGCGCATCAGCACGGTGGTGTCGACGCCCACCGCCACGAACGCCGCGCCCAGTTCGATGTAGCGCCGGGCCAGTGCCTGGTCGGCGCTCAGAATGCCGGCGGCTTTGCCGGCGCTGCAGATGCGCGCGATGGCGTCTTCGATTGCCGCCTGCACCTCAGGGTGGCCGGGGTTGCCGCGATGGCCCATCGACGCGCTCAGGTCGGCCGGCCCGATAAACACCCCGTCGACGCCTTCCACCGCCGCAATCGCATCCAGGTTGGCCAGGCCTTCGCGGCTTTCGATCTGCACCAGCAGGCACATTTGCTCGTCGGCTTTGTCGAGGTAACCGGCAATGCTGTTCCAGCGTGAAGCCCTGGCCAGTGCACTGCCGACGCCACGCACGCCCGTGGGCGGATAGTGGATGGCTTTCACCAGCGCCCGCGCCTGTTCTGCGCTTTCCACCATGGGCACCAGCAAGGTCTGTACGCCAATGTCGAGCACTTGCTTGATCAACGCGGTGTCGCCGATGACCGGGCGAATTACCGGATGGCTGGGGTAGGGCGCCACGGCCTGGAGCTGGCCGAGCATGCCGCGCAGGTCGTTGGGCGCATGTTCGCCGTCGATCAGCAGCCAATCGAAACCGGCATTGGCGGCCAGTTCCGCGCAGTAGGCATCGGCCAGGCCCAGCCATAGGCCGATCTGCGCTTCACCGCTGTGCAGGCGATGTTTGAAGGTGTTGATAGGCATGTCCATGAGCACGCTCCCGTTAAACGAATCGGCAGGCAATCGATCCCAGCATGTCGTAGTCGACATGGAAGGTATCGCCTGGGTTGGCCGCCACTGGGCGGGTGAAGGAGCCACCCAGGATGATTTGCCCGGGTTGCAGGGTGACGTCATAGGCGGCGAGTTTATTCGCGAGCCAGGCCACGCCCTTGGCCGGGTGATTGAGCACGGCGGCGGACACGCCGGACTCTTCGATTACGCCATTGCGGTAGAGCACCGCCGGCACCTTGCGCAAGTCGATCTCGGTGGGGCGCACGGCCCGCCCGCCCATGACCACGCCGGCGTTGGCGGCGTTGTCGGAGATGGTGTCGAACACCTTGCGGGTCGCCTTGGTGTGGGGGTCGACCTGCTGGATGCGCGCATCGATGATCTCCAGCGCCGGGATCACCCATTCGGTGGCGTCGAGCACATCGAACACCGTCACGTTCGGGCCTTTCAGCGGTTTGCCCAGGATAAATGCCAGCTCCACCTCGACGCGCGGCACGATAAAGCGCTCGAAGGGGATGTCGGTGCCTTCATCGAAGAACATGTCATCCAGCAACGCGCCGTAATCCGGCTCGGTGATGTTGGAAGAGACCTGCATGGCCCGTGAGGTCAGGCCGATCTTGTGGCCGACCAGCTTGCGCCCGTCCTTGATTTTTTGCGCGACCCAGGCGCGCTGGATGGCATAGGCGTCATCGAGGGTGATCGCCGGGTGATCGAGGGAAAACTGACGCACCTGTTCGCGTGAACGTTCGGCCTGGTCGAGGCGCGCGGCGGCTTGCAAAATGAGCGATTGATCAAGCATGGCAAGAGTCTCTTATTGAGGGTTGACGATGGCCGCTTGGGTGCGCAGCACCAGCAAGCCACCAAGAGCAATGAGCAGCGCCAGGACGTACAGGGCCAGGCTGGCGCTCTGGGTGGTGTCGCGCATCCAGCCGATGAGGTAGGGCGCGAAGAATGACGCGATGCTGCCGAACGAACTGATCAGGGCGATCCCGGCGGCTTGGGTGTTGTTGGACAGGAACGCCGGGGGCAGTTGCCAGAACATCGGCAACGCCGCGCTGGCGCCCATGCCGGCGACGATCAAGCCGCCCAGCACCACGGCCGGGTTGGCGGGGGCGAGCCCGGCGATGGCGATGCCGGCGGCCGCCATCAGCAAGGGCACGCACAGGTGCCAGCGGCGTTCACGCTGGCGGTCGGACGAGCGCCCGCAGCCGATCATGAAGAAACACCCGGCCAGGTACGGCACGGCACTGAGCAGGCCGACCTTGCCGTCGCTGCCGATGCCGGCGCCGTGGATCAGCGTCGGCATCCAGAACGCCAGGGTGTTGACCGCCAGCATCACCGCGAAGTACACCGCCACCAGCAGCCACACCTGCGGGTTGCTGAGAATCGCTGAAAACGAGGTGATCGATTTGCGCTGTTCTTCAGTGTTTAACTGTTCGCGCAGTTGTTGCTTCTGCTCCGGCGTCAGCCACTTGACCGTCTCGAAGCTGTCCGGCAAGCACTTGAGTACCACCAGCCCGAGCAGAACCACGGGGGCGCCTTCGATGACGAACATCCATTGCCAGCCGCGCAGGCCGCCCAAGTCGTGAAAGTGTTCAAGGATGCCGCCGGAAAGCGGGCCGCCGATCACCCCGGCCATCGGCACCGCGATGGCAAACAAGGCGGTGACTTGCGCGCGACGGCCGGCGGGGTACCAGCGGTTCAGAAACACCAGGATGCCCGGGAAAAAACCGGCCTCGGCCACCCCCAGCAAAAAGCGCAGCACATAGAAGCCCATGGTGCTGTCGATCAGGAACATGCAGGTCGACAGCACGCCCCACACCACCATCAGCGTGGCAATCCAACGCCTGGGGCCCACACGGTCCAGGGCCATGTTGCTGGGGACGCCGAACAGTGCGTAGGCCACGAAGAACAGGCCGGCGCCGAAGCCATAGACGGTGTCGCTGAAGTTCAGGTCCGCGCTCATCTGCATCTTGGCGAAGCCGATATTGATGCGGTCGAGGTGGGCGAAGAGGTAGCAGATCAGCAACAACGGCATCAGCCGCCAGGTGATGATGCTGTGGGTTTGGTCGCGTACGACGGTGTCTAGCGTGTCGGCGGTATTGGCTGTGCTCATGGTTTTATACTTTTTGTCTGAGAGGCCGAGGGTGTGAACGGGCAGGGCGCCTTAACCGACCTGAGCGTTGAGGAACGCGTGCACGTTGTTCTGCTTGAAGTTGAGCTGCTCGTGCAGTTCGATCATTTCAAACGACAAGGCCAGCAGGCGCTGGGCCTGAAGCTCGTCGAAGTGCTGGGTGATGACCGCGAACAGGCGCTCGGCGACTTGCTGCCGTGTGGCCAGGTCGCGGCCATGGCCGACCTTCAGCGTCATGTGCACGAAGGCGTAGTCATGCTTGCCGTCGGCCATGCGCCAGGTGTCCAGGCGCACGCCACGGCTGCGGATGCCGCCCAGGGGAAACACGCCGCTGTCGCCCAGGCTGGCGTGGACTTTTTCAAACAGGCCCGGCAGGTCTGCCTGCTGTTCGATGTTGTCGGTGTATTCAGCGATGAAGTGGGGCATGGAACCTCCTGCGTCGGTAGCTTTTAGCGGCAAGCTTCAAGCGGCAAGTGAGCGTGATCGGCTTGTAGCTTGCGGCTTGAAGCTTGTAGCTGTTCTTATTCAAACCGGGAAAATGGCGTTGATCTGCCCGGTACCCGAGCTGCCGAAAGGCGCGGTGATGATCTCGGCCGGCTTGTCGTAGTCCGGCCCGCCGAGCAACCCCAGGAGCATGGCGGTGTCGTGCATCTTGCCTTCGCCAAAGCAATGCTCGGCATAGTCCGGGAGCATGGCGCAGAATTCCTTCCAGCGACCCTGGCGCCACAGCTCCACCACATGCAGGTCGACCTGCTTGTCGAATTCGCGGGTCCAGTTATGGATATTGGCTTCGGCATTGCGGTCATCGGAGAAGCGGTGCGACAGCGACCCCGAGGCCAGCACCACGACTTTACGGTCGCTCTTCTCGATGGCCCGGCGCACGGCGGCGCCGAAGGTGAAGCTGTCTTGCAGGCGATGCCAGGCACACCAGGCGGCTATCGAAACGACGTTGAATGTCTGCTCGTCCGGTACACCCATGTGCATGTAGCGCATCGGTACCAGGGTGCCGTATTCCAGCTCCAGGCTCGGGATGTTGTGGGCCAGGGTGCGCACGTCGGCGGCGTTGGCCTCGGCGGCGATCAGCTCGCCCAGCTCCGGGCAGCCGGGGTATTCGTACGGCATGTTCTTGATGAAGTGCGGCAGTTCGTTACTGGTGTAGATGCCCTTGAAGTGCTCGCCGCTGTTGACGTGATAGGCGCTGTTGACCAGCCAGTGCACGTCGAACACCACGGCGGTATCGGCGCCCAGCTCGCGGGCGCGCCGACCGATTTCCTTGTGCCCGGCAATCGCCGCTTCGCGGCAGCCGTGGTGCTTGCCAGGCAGCTCCGACAAATACATCGAGGGTACGTGGCAGATTTTCGCCGCCAGGACGACTTCGCCCATGATGATTCTCCTGAAATTGTTGTTGTTGTCTTCGGGGATTCTGGTGTGGCTCAGACGCCCCAGCGTGGAATGTGATGGCTGCCCATCGAGATGCACACGTTCTTAATCTCGGCGAACACCTCAAAGCTGTACTGGCCGCCTTCACGGCCGGTGCCGGAGCCCTTCACGCCGCCGAACGGCTGGCGCAGGTCGCGCACGTTCTGGCTGTTGATGAACACCATGCCGGCTTCGATGCCGTAGGCCAGACGATGCGCCTTGCCGATGTCCTGGGTCCAGATGTAAGAGGCCAGGCCGTATTCGGTGGCGTTGGCCAGTTGCAGCGCTTCGGCTTCGTCCTTGAAGGGAATCAGGCACACCACCGGGCCGAAGATTTCTTCCTGGGCGATACGCATGTTGTTGTTCACGTCAGCGAACACCGTGGGCTGGATGAACTGGCCTTTGCTCAAGTGCGCTGCCAGGTTGGCCGGGCGCTCCAGGCCACCGGCGAGGAGGGTGGCGCCTTCTTCGAGACCGATCTTGATGTAGCCGGTGACCTTGTCGTAGTGGGCCTGGGTGATCATCGAGCCAACCTGGGTTTTCGGGTCTTGCGGGTCACCGACGATCAGGCGTTTGGCGCGCGCGGCAAACTCGGCGACGAACTGCGGGTACACGCTTTCCTGGATAAAGATCCGGCTGCCGGCGGTGCAGCGTTCGCCGTTGAGCGAGAAGATGGTGAACAGCGCGGCGTCGAGGGCACGTTCCAGGTCGGCGTCTTCGAAGATCAGCACCGGCGACTTGCCGCCGAGTTCCATGGAATACTTTTTCAGCCCTGCGGTCTGCATGATTTTCTTGCCGGTGGCGGTGCCGCCGGTGAAGGAAATCGCGCGCACATCGGGGTGGCGCACCAGGGCGTCACCGGCGGTCGCGCCGTAACCCTGGATGACGTTGAGCACGCCTTTTGGAATCCCGGCCTCCACCGCCAGGCGCCCCAGTTCGTTGGCGGTCAGCGGCGACAGCTCGGACATTTTCAGCACGGCGGTATTGCCCAGAGCCAGGCATGGCGCGGTCTTCCAGGTGGCCGTCATGAACGGCACGTTCCACGGCGAGACCAGCGCGCAGACACCCACCGGCTGGTACAGGGTGTAGTTGAGCATCTGGTCATCGACCGGATAGCTGTGGCCGTCCATGCGCGTGCAGACTTCGGCGAAAAAATCGAAGTTGTGCGAGGCGCGGGGAATCAACACGTTTTTGGTCTGGTGAATCGGCAGGCCGGTGTCGAGGGTTTCCAGCTCAGCCAGGTGCGGCACGTTCTGTTCGATCAGTTCACCCAGCTTGCGCATCAAGCGCGCACGTTCCTTGGCCGGGGTGCCCGCCCATTTCGGGAAGGCTTCCTTGGCGGCGGCCACGGCTTGCGCGACTTCCTCGGCGCCACCGCTGGCTACTTCGCCGATGGCTTCGCCGGTGGCCGGGTTGTAGTTGACGAACACATCTTTGCTTTCGACCTCACGGCCGTTGATCCAATGTTTGATCATGCTGCTCAAGCCTCTTTACGGGCGCTGAAGAACGCCGTTTCGCTGACAATTCGGTTGACCAGGCGGCCTACGCCTTCGACTTCCACGATCACTTCATCACCGGGCACGACGTCGGCCAGGCCTTCAGGCGTACCGGTGGCGATCATGTCGCCGGGTTGCAAGGTCATGAAGCTGGACAGGTATTCGATCAGGTAGGGAATGTCGAAAATCATGTCCTGGGTGCTGCCTTCCTGGCGCAGCTCGCCGTTGATCCAGGTGCGCAGTTTCAGGTTGCCTGGGTCCGGCACGTCGGCTACATCGACGATCCACGGGCCGACAGGCGTGGTGGCGTCGCGGTTCTTCACGCGCAGGTTGGGCCGGTAGTAATTTTCCAGGTAGTCGCGAATGGCGTAGTCGTTGCACACCGTGTAGCCCGCCAGGTAATCCAGGGCGTCTTCGCGCTTGACGTTGCGTGCCGGCTTGCCGATGACCGCCACCAGCTCGCACTCGTAGTGCATGTAGGCGACGTTATCCGGGCGCCAGGTCACCTGGTTGTGGCCGGTGTACGTGCCCACGGACTTGATGAAAGCCAGCGGTTCGGTCGGTGGCTTGAACGCCAGTTCAGCGGCGTGGTCGGCATAGTTCAGGCCCAGGGCGAACATGTTGCCGGTCGCCGGTGGCAGCCATTGCACCTGGTCTTCGGCCAGCAGGCGGCCGTCAGCCAGGCGTACGGCGTTTTCAGCTTCGACCTGTACCGAATGGACTTCACCTTCAAAGCGAATACGGGCGTGTTTCATGAGTGCTCCTCTGCCTTGATGTGATTGACCAGGCGGCCCAGGCCACTGATCTCGACCTCCACGGTGTCGCCAGGCTGCACATCCACCCGGCCTTCGGGAGTGCCGGTGATCAGCACATCGCCTGCGTGCAGGGTCATGAATTCGCTGATCTCGGCGATCAGCAATGGAATGTTGCGCACGAAGTTGGCCGTGGTGTTTTGCTGGCGAATCTCACCGTTGACGTACAGCGTGATCGCGAGATTGTGCGGGTTGGAGACCTGCGCCGCAGGGATCAGCTCAGGCCCGATGGCACAGAAACCGTCGCGGCATTTGGCTTTGACGGCGGGACGGTAGTAGCTGTCTTCCGGCAGGCTGAACTCATTGACCACCGTATAGCCGGCCACGTAATCGAGGGCTTCGGCCGGGCTGACGCGGCTGGCGCTCTTGCCCATCACCACCCCCAATGCCGGCCCAGGCTGCAAGCGCTCGCCCTGGCCTGGATGCACCACCTCGGCGCCGTGTTGGTTGCGCGTGTTGGGCGTCTTGATAAACAGCACCGGTTTGACCGGCGGTTTCTGATACGGCGGCTGTTCGAACTCGGCGAGGCGCTGCTTGAGCAGCCCCTGGTAGTTCAGCGCGACACCGAAAAGGGTGCCAGTCGCGACGTCATGCAAGGCGCGGCTCATGCTTTCTCCTGGCAGAGCCATGGGGCCCTGTATTTAGTTAATGTGTTAATAGTTATAATTAAGATGTTAACTATCGTCAAGGGTGGCAGACTGTTTGTGCGGTGGTTGTGCCGCCCAAATCGGTGCAGGATGAGAGTCGCTGCACTGCAGTCATCACAATAAGAACGAGTAGCGTGCGATGAGCGACCGTCAACCCATTCCGAACATCAACATTGGCCAGGTATACGACCAGCGTTACAGCGACGCCGAAGTCCACTACGACAAACTGGCGAACCTGGCGGATTTCTTCGGGCGCAACATGCCCGTTCACCGGCATGACCGGTTCTTCCAGGTTCACTACGTAAAAAGTGGCACCGTGCGTGTGTACCTGGACGACCAGCAATACGTCGAGTCCGGGCCGATGTTCTTCCTCACGCCACCCACGGTCCCGCACTCGTTTGTGACCGAGGCCGACAGTGACGGGCACGTGCTGACGGTGCGTCAGCAACTGGTGTGGCAACTGATCGAAGCCGACGCCAGCCTGGCACCGGCCGGTGCGCAATTGCCGGCCGCATGTGTCGCCCTGGCGCAGTTGGCGCCGCAATACGCGGGCGATATCCGCCGCTTGGATTATCTGTTCGAGGAACTGAGCGAAGAGGTAAAAGCCCAGCGTTCCGGGCGCAGCGCAGCCCTGGACAGCCTGACGCGGTTGCTCATGATCAGCCTGTTGCGGCTGTGCTCCCACTCGTTGAAAGCCACGCCTGCGCGCCACGAAGACTTGAAAATCTTCCATCGCTTCAATGAGCTGATCGAAGCGCACTACCAGCAGCACTGGCCGTTGTCCCGGTATGCGCAAGGCATCGGGGTGACCGAGGCGCGGCTCAACGATGTGTGCCGGCGCATCGCCGACCTGCCGTCCAAGCGCCTGATCCTGGAACGCCTGATGCAGGAAGCCAAGCGCCTGCTGATGTTTACCGGCAGCTCGGCCAACGAGATCTGCTATCAGCTGGGGTTCAAGGACCCAGCCTATTTCAGTCGTTTTTTCCAGCGTTACGCACAGCTCACTCCGGGGGAGTACCGCCAGCGCCAGTCGGGGTTGCGTTGAGCCAGGCATAGGGGCTTCGCGCCTTGGTTTTGTTGATCTTGTACGGATCATCATGCGCATCGCCGCGGTGCGACAGAATGGCTTTTACGCGGAACCGATTGTACTTTTCACAGTGCCAGCGCCGCTTGCAGCCGCTGGCCGACGACACTAAGCTGCCGACTCGCCCATTCAAATGGTGCCGTCATGGCCAACCCCAGACCTTCGCTGACATTGACCCTGCTGCAAGCCCGTGAAGCCGCAATGGCTTTCTTCCGCCCGGCCCTGAACAAGCATGAACTGACCGAGCAACAGTGGCGGGTCATTCGGATCCTGCGCCAGCAGGGCGAACTCGAAAGCCATCAGCTCGCCCAGCAGGCCTGCATCCTGAAACCGAGCATGACCGGAGTGTTGACGCGCCTGGAGCGCGACGGCCTGGTGCGTCGACAGAAGTCCAGCCAGGATCAACGCCGGGTGTTCGTGGGCCTCACCGAGCGCGGCCAGCAATGCTTCATCTCCATGAGCGAAGGCATGGAAAGCAACTACCAGAAAATCGAAGCGCAGTTTGGCGCCGAGAAAATGGAGCAGTTGCTGGGCTTGCTCAATGAGCTGAAAAACATCAAGCCTTGAACAGGCAAAAATTTCATTAATAGGTGAACGTCTTTGCCCGCAGATGGCATCGCGGGCGCAAATCCTCACTATCCATTTTCGGCACAAATGCGCGATCTGCCCCGGGTTCGGAATGGAACTTGCGTGCGATATGACCTGTAAGCCTTGCAACTGAAAAAGGTTGGGTCAATGAACAATAATAATGTGCTGATGCCTGCGGCCTCGGTGGTGCTTCCGCCGACGTTCCCCCTCCAGCGTTTTCTGACCAGCGACATCGACGAACACGCGCGCAACATGGATGGCTGGCAGGTTCGCTACGATCAGTTATCCCCCGGCCCCTTTACCGGTGAGTTGGTGGCGTTCCGTTCGGACTGGATGCAACTGGTGCGCGACCGCTCTAATCAGGCCATGATCAAACGTGGCGCGGCCTGGAAAGGCGCAATCACCTTCAGCATTCCGTTGAGTGCCAACGGCCCGGTGTATTGCTCGGGGCATCCGATCCACGAGCCCAGCCTGTTGGTGGCCCACGGTGAAAATCTTCCCGAGCTGCATACCCCACAGCACCTGGATCTGCTCGGCGTGGCCATCGACGAACGCGCACTGGAACATGTGTTGGAGCGTCAGGGCAGTCAGTTTCGAATTACCGATCTTCCCAAGTGTTACCGCTTGGGCCATTCATCCGTGCAACGTGACCTCGCGGCGTTGTTCGATGAACTGGCGGGCTGCGATCAGGGCCGTGATGCCGTGCTGGGACACGATTCGATCCGGCGCGGCATACGCGATGCGGTGATGCTGCATGTGCTGGAGTTGATCGCGCCGGACCAGGCGCCACCCCTCAACCCCACGGCGCGCAAAAGGATGGTCGACCGCGCTCGCGAATACGCGCTGAGCCACCTCGACGAACCGCTGTCGATCCTCGACCTGTGCAACCACATCGGCGCCAGCCGGCGCAAACTCCAATACTGTTTTCAGGAAACCCTGGGCATCAACCCGGTGGCCTATCTGCGTGCGCTGCGCCTCAATGCAGTGCGTCGCGAACTGCGAACGAGCACCCAAGCCCATGGCGTACAGGAAGTGGCGGCGCGCTGGGGTTTCTGGCATTTGAGCCGGTTCTCCAGCGATTACCGCACCATGTTTGGCGAAAGCCCCTCACAGACCCTGCGTCGCACGCAACTCTGCTGAAAACGGATAACCGGCTCACGTCGCGCGTTACTAGGATGGCCCACACCACTTGATGGGAGGGGCATTCGATGATTCATAACAATAACGCAAGCGCCGCACGCATGACGCTGTTCACCCTGGGGCTGCTGGGGTGCTGCGCCAGTGTCCAGGCCACCGAGAACGGCGCGCCGACGACGGCCGTCGGGGTGTATGACTTTGGCGCAGGGATGATGCCGCCGGCCACGCCTTTTGGAACCGTGGGGCTGCGTACGGCGTTCTATTCGGCCAACGTGCAGAAGGATCGCCAAGGGCGCTCTGTCGACAACCACTTCTCACTGGATGTGTTGTCCATCGGCCTTGCCTATATGCGCATGACCGATTACAGCGTATTGGGCGCCACCTATGGTTTCGGCGCCGTCGTGCCGTTTTTCAAAATGGACGCTTCCATCAAGGTACAGACGCCGGTGGGACCGCTGAGCCTGGAAGCCGATCCGTTTCGATTGGGCGACGTGCAATTTCTGCCGGTGATCCTGCAATGGAATCTGTCGCCTAATCTGTTTATCAACACGCAGTTGCAGATCCAGGCGCCCACCGGTGACTACGACAAGAATCGTTTGATTTCCCCAGGGCTCAATCACTGGACGTTCTCGCCGATCGTCAACGCCACCTACATCACCGACAGTGGCTTCGAGGTTTCTTCCAGCTTTGAAGTCGACGTCAATACCCGCAACCCCGCGACCGATTACAAGAGCGGTGTCGAGTACCGGCACGAGTTTGCCGTGGGCCAACACGTGGGGCCATGGACCCTGGGCCTGGGCGGCTACTACTACCGCCAGTTCAGCGATGACGATGCGCCCGGCCTGCAATCAGGCAACCGCGCGCGGGTGCTGGCTGTCGGTCCGGCAGTGAGTTACTTCAAGCCCGGCCTGCCGCCCGTGTGGCTGCATGCCTATAAGGAAACCGATGCCCGCAACCGTGCCGAGGGTTACACCGTGGCGCTGCGTATTTCTCAAAGTTTCTAAGGGGCTGGCCATGAACTCATCACATTCCGATTCCCCATTGCCACGGCAAGCCACCGGACGCCGTGAAGGGCTGGTGCTGATGCTCGGCAGCAGCCTGACCATCATGGGCGCGGTCATGGTCGCGCCGATCCTGCCCAAGCTCGGCGCCGAGTTCGGCCCGCTGGAACCGCGTGCCGATCTATTGGTGCCATTGGCGGTGACCGGCCCGGCGCTGGCGATTGCACTGTGCGCGCCCCTGGCCGGCTGGTTGGCCGACCGGGTCGGGCGCAAGGCGTTGCTACTGATCGCCACGCTGTTGTATGCCGTGCTCGGAGCCATCCCGGCGCTGCTGGATAACTTGCCCGCCATCGTCGGCGTGCGCCTGTTGTTCGGCGCGGCGGAGGCTGCGGTGATGACCTGTTGCGCCACGCTGATTGCCGACTATTGGCACGGCGAGGAGCGGCTGCGCTACATCAACCGGCAGGTGGTCACCATCGGCCTGGTCGGCTCGCTGTTCTTTGTGGTGGGCGGAGCGTTGGGTGAACACTCCTGGCGCCTGCCGTTTTTGTTGTACCTGCTGCCACTGCTGCTGGTGCCGGTGATGATGAAGGTGCTATGGGAACCCACAGCGACCCGGCACACCGTCGTAACGCCCGGCCAGGGCAGGGTGGCGATCGTGCCCTTGGTGCTCGGTTATCTGCTGATCCTCAGCGGTATGGTCCTGAGTTTTATCGTGCCGATCCAGGCGCCGATTCTGCTGGTCAGCCTGGGTGTCACGTCGAGCACGATGATCGGGCTGTCGGCCGGCTTGGGGTTGCTGGCGACCTTGGTCGGTTCATTGGCCTGGCCGCTGCTGCGCCGCCGCATCGGCATCCTCGGGTGCAATGCGGTGCTGCTGACCCTGCTGGGCCTGGGGTTATGGCTGCTGATGCGCGGGCAAAGCTACAGCGCGGTGTTGGTAGCGGTGCTGATTCACGGCCTGGGTGCGGGGCTGCTGGTACCTAACGCGATGACGCCGGTGATGAATGCCCTGAGTGCCAGCACCCGAGGGCGCGGTCTGGGCGGGTTCACCGCGTTTCTGTACTTCGGCCAATTTGTCAGCCCGCTGGTGGTGGCCGTGCTCAGTGCTTACTCGGGCGACCTGCGCCACTCCATCCAATGGCTGGCGATTGCCAGTTTCGCCTCGGCCCTGGTCTGGGCGCTGGCAGGCCTGCAAGCGCGGCGCAAAGCACACGCCCAGGCATTCGGCTCAAGTCATTCGTAATTAAGAGGAGATAAGGATGGACATCCAGAACCTGCTGGACATCGAAGACGCCACCGGCCTGGCCGAATGGGTCAGGCGCGGCGACGTGCAACCTGGCGAGCTGCTGGAGGCGGTGATTGATCGTATTGAACGGGTCGAACCTCAGCTCAACGCGGTCGCCGAGCGGCTTTATGATGCGGCCCGTACGGCAGCACTCGCATCGCGGCCGGGTCACGGCGTGTTCGCCGGGGTACCGACCTTGATCAAGGACCTGTTTTCACCGGTCAACGGCGCGGCGATGACCAATGGCTCGCAAGCGCTGGGAGGTTTTCGCGCGGACTTTGAAGCCGAACACGTAAGCCGTATCCGCCGTGCCGGGTGTGTGATTCTCGGCACCAGCACCTCACCCGAGTTCGGCACGTCGTACTCCACCGAATCCAACCGCTTTGGCGCCACGCGCAACCCCTGGAATATCGGCCACAGTGCCGGCGGTTCCAGCGGCGGCGCGGCAGCCCTGGTGGCGGCACGTGTGGTGCCGTTTGCCCATGGCAACGATGGCGGCGGGTCCTTGCGTGTGCCGGCGTCCTGCTGTGGGGTGTTCGGCCTCAAGCCCAGCCGTGGGTTACTGCCGTCCGGGCCGATGGTCGGCGAAGGCTGGGCCGGGATGGGCACCCCCCATGCGATTACCTTGTCGGTGCGGGACAGCGCCGCGCTGCTGGATGCCACGGCCGGGATCGACCTGGGCGCACCCTATGCCGCGCCGCTGCAGGCGCAACCCTATGTCACCGCGCTGCAGCGTGACCCTCGGCCGCTGCGTATTGCCCTGGTTGAGCAACTCGGGCCCTGGCCGACCTCCGGCGAAAGTGTGGAAGCCGTGCGCCAGGCCGCCAGGTTGTGCGAATCCCTGGGCCACCGCGTTGAACCGGTCAGCTTGCCGGTGGCGCTGCCGGCGTTTCTCGATCAGGTCTTCACCATCATCGGTGCAAGTACTCGCCACTACGTCGATGTGTTGGGGCAGATGCGCGGTTTCGCCGTGCAGCCTGAAGAGCTGGAAGCTCGCACCCGCATTATTTTGCGCAGCAAGGGCGATGTCAGTGGTGCGCAGTATGCGGGTGCCGTGGAGTGGATTCATGCCTTGGGTCGGCAGTTGGCGGTGTTCATGCAGGATTACGACCTGATCCTCACGCCGACCCTGGCACGCGAGCCGGTGCCGATCGGTGAGCTGGACCTGCAAGACGACCGCCTGAGCCTGGAAGAACTGATTGAACGGTTCCACAGCTACTCGCCGTTCACGGCACTGTTCAATGCCAGCGGGCAACCGGCGATGTCAGTGCCGTTGTACTGGAGCGCTGCCGGCTTGCCGATGGGCGCCCACTTCGCCGCTCGCTTTGGCGAAGAAAGTACCTTGTTTGCCCTCGCGGGGCAGTTAGAGCGGGCCCAGCCCTGGCGCGGTCGGATACCGCCGGTCAATGCCTGTCGGTTATAAGCGTCCGAGGAATTCTGCATTGGGCGGGTAATCGACCTGCCTGATGCAAAACGCGCCCTTGTCACTGCGCTGCAAACCGGTGCCTTTTTATCCGGTACATATCACCGTCCGCATGGCTGAGCAGGGTATCGGCATCCTCCCCGTCAATCGGATAAACCGCCACGCCGATACTGCAGGACGGCATCTTCACCCCACCAAACTCGGCACCCAGCGGCTCGGCCATGACCGCGAGTATCTGCACCACCTTGGCAGAAATAGCCTCCCGCGACGGGGTATCCGTCAGCAGCACCGTGAACTCATCACCGCCCATCCGCGCCACCAGGTCGCTGTCGAGTACGCAGCGTTCCAGCCGTCGTGCAATCACACACAGCACGCGATCGCCCATGGCATGGCCATGCACATCGTTGATGCCCTTGAAGTCATTGATGTCCAGAAACAGCAACGCCAGGCTGCGGTTGCGGGACTTCGCACTGTGCAGCGCCTGGTCCAGCCGATCATTGAACAGTGACCGGTTGGTCAGGCCGGTCAGCGGATCATGGTGGGCGAGGAAGCGCAGTTCTTCCTCGGCCTGGGTGAGCGCCGTCACGTCCCGCGCGACCCCGATTCGCGCGCCCACTTCTTCGGACCAGAAGGCCGCCCACAGGATGTGCACGACACTGCCGTCCTTGCGTATATAACGGTTACGGAAGTCGACATGGGATTGGCCATTCATGACCCGCACAATGGAGGCGCGGGTGCGCGCCAGGTCTTCAGGGTGCATGTAGTGGGTGATCAGGGTGCCAACCAGTGCGTCGGCACGGTAGCCGAGCAATGCCTCACAGGCATCGCTCACGAAGACAATCTGGTTGTCACCGTCGACGACAAAGACCGTATCCAGCATCAGGTGGATCAGTTTGGGGTAGAGAGCGTGCAGGTCAATGGGCATGGGGGCATCGAGCGTCCGGTTCATATCGGCCGATCATAGCCCGATCATGAGCGGGGGCGTTGAGCAATCCTGCACATTTTAGTGCCCTCCCTGACGTTAAAACACGCAGCGCACCTTCGCCCGGTAAAAATCAAACGCATTGATCGCGCCTTGAATCGCCTGTTGTTCCTGCTCAGCATCCAGCGCCTGGCTGTCGAGTAAGGCGATGAACTGCCGCCAGTGCAGGCCTCGGCCGCCGGGATGGGCGGCCAGGTGGCTGGCGCCGTGGGTTTCGCCCAGACCCAGTTGCTGGGTTTCCTTAAACAGAAATGCCGCGCCCAGGTTGGAACCTTCGCTGCAATACAACCAGCCCAGTGCTTCGAATGACCCGTTCACAACGGCCGGCGCGGGTGCGTCGGGCACGACCTGGTCGAGGTCCAGCAGGTCACGCTTGACGGCTTCAAAGCGTGGCAATTCGCTCAGCCCCGGCAGGCGTCGGTTAAGCTCAACGTCCTTGTACAGGCCGTCGATGGCGCCATGGAACGCATGTTGCAATTGCAGGAATTGCACGTAGCGCTCACGGCTGTCGAACGGGCGTGCCTGCATCACCAGTTCGTTGACGTTGTCGTGGTCGCGGGTGGTGGCGGCCTTGATGCGTTTGGCTCGCGACAATTCAGGGGCTTGGGGGGTCTGGGTGGTCATGCTGGCACCTGCACAATTAAGAGGCAGGAATCATGGCGAATCGAGAACCCTGCCGACAATCACGCAACTATTAAGAACGCTTCATGCAAGCGCCTAGAACGCCGACTCGCGAATCAGCACGGCCAGGATCCTGCGCCAGATCCCCATCACCAGGCTGTGTGACTGACCCTCCAGGACCACTGTACCGCGCAGCGCGATACTCGGCGTCGGGCTGCCAGGATCGGTGCGCAGCAAGGCGCGGTAAAGGGCTTTTTCCGGCTGGGGCAAGCGTTCGTGATCGAGGGTTGCGGCAATCGCGCCCTGGTACACCGAGGCCAGCTCCGGTGTGGACGTCAGGCGCCGCACGGCGGTTTGGCCGAGGCTTTCGAGGCTGACATCGAGGGACGGGTATGCCAGGTTTTCCGGGTAGAAACGCGCACGACTGCCTGGGCTCAGGCGCGCCAGGTCCTGTTCCTCGACAAACGCCTCGACCCGCCCGCCCTGGGCGCCGGTTAACGTGCCCAGCCATTCACCGGCGGCCAGCCATTCACCGGGTTCCAGCGGCTCGGCCAGGTCGGCCAGCACGCCGTCAAACGCGGCGTATATGGTGAGCTGGCGCATCTGCTGGCGCAGTAATCGCTGGCGTTCCCGCGCAGCCGCCAACTCCTGGCGCACCACCAGCAGGTTGGCGGCGGTTTCGTGGTTGAGCACCTGGAAGCTATCCTGCCATTGCAGGGTCAGGATGCGCCGATCCAGGCTTTGCAGCTCCTGGCGCAAATCCGGTGCCTCCAGTTGGAACAGCGCCTGGCCGGCCTGCACGTGCTGCCCCGGCAGCACCTCTATACGTTCCAGGCGCGCCGCAATCGGCACATACAACCCGGCCTGTTGTTCGGCGCGCAGCAAGGCCGGGGCGTGCACGCGACTGCTCCAGGGAATGCAGGTCAGCAGCAATACGCTGCCCAGCACCAGCAAGGTGGTCAGGCCATGACGGTTCATGCGGTAGTCCTTGCGGCGCGCGTACCATTCGCGCAGTTCATTGAGGATGGGCAGCAGTACGAAGTACAGGATCTCGACGATAAACAACACAATGCCCAGCAGCTTGAAGGCAAAGTGATAGACCAGCAGCGCGATGCCTAAAAACAGAAAGAAGCGGTAGATCCAGGTGCCGATGGAATAGGCCACCAGTGTGCGCTCCAGCCACGGTTCGAAGCGTTCCGGGCGCGGTTCGTTGAAGGCGAACAGCCCTTCGCGCACGCGCCAGCGCGTCAGGCGAAAGGCGCGTTGTTGCAGGTTCGGCACCTCCAGCAGATCCGACAGCAGGAAGTAACCGTCAAAGCGCATGAACGGGCTGAGGTTAATCGCCAGGGTCAGCACCCAGGTGGTAGTCGCCAGCATAAAGGCAGCGCTGCGCAACATGCCGTCGGGCAGGAAACTCCACAGCAGGGTGGCCCAGGCTGCCAGGCTCAGTTCGGCGAGCATGCCGGCGGCACCGATGGCCAGGCGCTGTCGGCGGCTGCGCAAACGCCAGGCGCCCGAGGTGTCGGTGTAGAGCACCGGCCACATCACCAGCAGCGCCACGCCCATGGTCGCGACGCACCCACCATAACGCTTGCAGGTATAGGCGTGACCCAGTTCATGCAGCACCTTGGTCAGCAGCAGGGTCAGGCCAGCCAAGGCGGCGCCTTCCAGGGTGAAAAAGTGCAGGAAGGTGTGGATGAAACTGTCCCATTGGCGAGCGACCAACAGCAGCCCTAGCAACGCCGCGCCGACGGTCAGTCGCAAGAACCCACGGCTGTAGAACACCTGCACCCATGGCAGGCTGCGTTCCAGGAAGCGGTCCGGGCGCACCAACGGGATGCGCACGAACAAGTAATTCTTCAGCAACCAGCGACCCCAACCGGTTTTTTGCCCGTCAGCGATCCGTGCCAGCTGCGCGTTGTCCTCGTCGCCTGTGCTTTGCAGCAATTGGTTGTGCTGCAAAAAAAACTTGAGCTGTTCGACGTCGCCTTTCTCCAACCCCAGGGTGGTGGCCTGGCTGACGGCGTGGGCAATCGCCTCGGGCTCGCCCAAGGCCCAGCGTCCCAGGATCTCCACCTCGGCCCAGCCCAGGCGAAAGAACTGTCCGCGCGTCGGGTCTTCCAGGGTCCAGGAAGGAGAGCCGTCGCGATGTTGCGGGCCTTCATGCAGCAACAGTTCCTGGCGCAGCGGCGGCAGGTTCACAGGGCCAGCCAGATACGCACGGTGGCCAGGGGGCGACGCAGCAGGAAGTAGATCAGGCTGGTGCGCCCCGCATAGACCTTGGCTGTGCCTTTGAGGCCGACGCGCAGGCGCGGGTCGGCGCTATCGAATTCAGCTTTGAGACGGTACGCCATACCGCCGTCGGGCGTTGGGCTGGCGCGGTAGGCCAGGCGTTGCAAAGTGGCCGGCAAGGGGGCCGACGGGTCAGTGTTGAGGAACAGCAAGGTGGCGGCGCCCGGTTGCAGGTCGATGGCGTCGCCCACCGGCAGCAGGATTTCCAGTTGGGTCTGCTGCGGTTCGGCCACCAGCATGATGCGTTCGCCCAAGGACACGGGCCGTCCGACCCAATCACTGGAGTCGTCAAACACCGCCACGCCGGCTCGCGGCGCGGTGATCAAGGTGCGCTTGAGGTTTTCCTGGAGAAACGCCACCTCGCTTAACGCCTGCTCACGCCGACCTTGCAGTACCGCCAGGCTGGCTTTACTGCGCTCGTCGCTGAGGGCTTGCTGCTGGGCCTGGCGAAACTCCGCATCACTGATGGACAACGCCTGGCGAGAAGATTCAAGGCGGCTTTGCAGTTCACGGGCATCCAGTTGCACCAGCGCCTGGCCTTCGCTCACGGTTTGATTCGGTTGCACCAGCATACGTTCGACGACGCCCTGCATCGGCGCGCGCAGCACGCTGGGGTGCAGGGCGACAATTTCCGCCGGGGCCAGTACCGACTGACGGATCGGGATAAGTAACAGCGCCAGCAACAGGCCCGCGCCGATCAGCACCTGGCGACGCTTGAAGTCGGGGCGTCGCAGGCGTCGCGTGCCCGGATTCAGCAAGGCCTGCCAGGCATGCCCGACCGCGTCCAGCCAGAGTTCCAGCAACTGCTGCTGCGCGTTGCTCAGCGGCGCGTCCCGGGCCAGTAGCAGTGCGCCCAACAGCTCGCCCGCAGGGTTTTTGATCGGCAGCCACAGCAGCACCTGTGGCAGGTACTCACCCCATATCGCTGCATCGGCAGGGGAGAGGTTGTGGCGGTCGATCGGATGGATCACCCCGGCGTTATCGCAAGCCTGCCAGTCTCGACAGCGTTGGCCGAGCCAGGTGGTGAAGGGCGCGTCACGCTCCACCACGGCCAGCCCGGACAGCGTTTGCCAGCGTTGGTCGGTACCGTGCCAAAGCAGCGCCTGGCGGTAGTCAAGCAGCAGGCGGGTGTCATTCACCAGCAGGAAACCCAGCGCCTCCAGGCCGCCGGCGGCGCGCAGGCGTTGTTCCAGGTGCAGCAGGTCAGCCAGGACGTTATTGGCGCTCATGGCCGGGGGGCGTCGGGCGGTACGAGCAGCGCATTACCGCTCATGCCGGGGAGCAATTGCGGGTCGTTGCTGGTGATACGCCCGAACACTTTGATCGACTGGCTGATGGGGTCGATCACTGAGCCCAGGCGGGTGACCTCGGCGGGATATTCCTGGGCGGTTTCTTCCAGGCGCACCTTGAACCGATGCCCAGGCTTGAGCCAGACCATCCAGTGTGACGGCACGATCAGTTCTACTTCAAACGAACTGTCGTCATAGATCGCCAGCAGCTCCTCGCCTTCTGCCACGTATTCGCCCGGTTGCGCCTTGCGTTCGGCGACGCGCCCGGAAAACGGCGCGTCGATGGCGCAGCGCTGCACCATCACCTGGCCCACGCCACGCTGGGCCCGGGCCATGTTCACTTCAGCCTGGGCCTGGGACAGATCGGACACGCTGATCGACTGCAGCTTATCCAGGCGCCGGGCCACGTCGAGTTTTTTGCCGGCGGCGGCTTCGGCGGCGGCCGAATGGGTCAACTGTGCGCGGTGCACGGCACAATCGAAGGTCACCAGGCGCTGGCCCTTCTTGAAGCTGGCGCCTTCCTTGACGTCCAACTCCAGCACCTTGCCCGCCAGTTCGCTGGACAGGACCGTACGCCGGCTGGCGCTCAGTTGCACGCGCAGTTGTGGCGAATTCGCGACCTGGCTGGAGGGCGCTTGCAGCGGTGCAGGTTCCTCAGCCACGGCGGCCATAGCGGTGAACGACAGGCACAGGGGCAACGCGACACAGTGAAAGTTACGCATGGGGCGGTGGGTCTCGGCAAATCGGGGGAGAGCCCCGGCCACCTTCGGGCGGCCGGGGCGGCCATCAGCGTTTCTGGGTGACGGGCACCACGGGTGTGCCTTGCAGAGAGCCGAGGCTGTTCCACATATCCAGGCTCTGCACCGGGCGCGGCGCTACGGCCACCGGTGCCGGCGTCGTAACGATCACGTGGCTCGGGTTGAGCCTTGGCAGGCGGGGCACCTGGGTCTTGCCCTGGGCCAGTGCGACGCCGTTGTCGAGGATCGCCTGGCTCAGCGCGGCCACGCTGTTGTCGGCCATACGCTCCGGCAACGGGTCCAGCCCCGCCGCCTGGTACACCGCACCGTAGGCGCTTTGCAACTGCGCGTAGCTGCGGTCACGAATACGTGTGGCCAAGACCGTTTCGGTACGAGTGCGCACGCGTTCCACCAGGGTTTGGGCGTCGCTTTGCACCGCGTTTTCGGTCTGGTGCAGGATGCCACGCTGGATGCGCTGCAGTTCGTTGGAGCGATCAAACAGCGTGTTGGCCTGCTGGAACTGCTGCCACGCCACGTTAACCTGGGTCAGTACCGCCATGCGCAGTGCCTGGCGGCGCACATCGGCCACCGCACTGCGCGCTTCGCCGGCACGGGTGATGACGGGGTAGGACAGCACGCTCATCAGGTTCCAGCTCACCTGCACCCCGGCATCGGCCCAGCGATTGTTCACGGCAAAACTGTTGCTGTCGTAGTTGCTGCCGACGAACAGCGAAGCCCCTGGCAGCAGGCGCAGCAAAGCCGAACGGGTTTCCAGCACGACGTTGCGCGCCAGGTAGCTTTCTTCGCGCACTTCCGGGCGCTTGACCATGGCCATGGCTTCCAGATCATCCAGGCTGTAAGCCAAGGCGGGTTGCTTCATCTGTTGATCGCTTGGCAGCACCAAGCGGTAATCGGTGGCCGGCGGCAGGTTCATCAACGCGGCCAGGCGCGATTTGGCGCTGGCCAATTCGCCGTCCACGGCTTCCAGTTGACGCACCATTTCCAGCAGGCCTTTTTGGAAGCGCAGGGCGTCCAACGGTGCCAACAGACGCTGTTGTTCGGTCTGGCGCGCATTGGCCAGGGTACTGCGTGCCTCTAACAGCGCTTGCTGTACTTCTGGCTTGAGGCGTTCGGCGGTGGCCGCCTCCCAATAGGCGCTGCGCACCTGGGCGATGATGTCGGCGACGATGCGGCGGCGGCGCTCTTCGGCGGCCAGACTTTTGTTGGCCTGGGCCTTGGCGCCGAAATAACCGAGGCCGAAGTCCAGCACGTTCCATGACAGTTGCAGGTCGGCGCTGCGGCTGCTGCGATCCTGGCTGGTGGACGGCTCCAAGGACTGGTTACCGGTGCGGATCGACTCGCTGGACGACGCCGAAATGTTATCGCGACCCCGCCAGCCCGCGCGGGCGGCCAGCTTGGGCAGCATGTCGAGGCTCTGCACGTCCAGCAGGTTATCTTCCAGGGCACGCTCCATCAGGCCCAGGCGCTGTTGCAGGTTGTATTTCACCGCGCGGGCCATGGCTTCTTCCAGGCTGATGGGGCGGGTAACCGGCTCCTGGCCGTTGAACATCCGTGCACGGTCGGCGCTGGCCTGGGCGATCTGCTGGTCCAAGGTCTCGGGTTCGGGTGTCACCGCGCAGGCACTCAGCGTGAGTGCGGCCAGGCCGATAGCGAGACGTAACGGCAGGCGTTGGGCGAGCGGTTGCTGCTTGATCACATGTATTCCCCTGAAAAAGTGCGGTGCAGGCTGCCATCTTGGCGTGGCGTGACGCAGTGGCGGCAAAGATAAGAATTATTCGCAATATCGGCCATGCCGGGTTCATTAAGATTGCTTAATGAACCCGGCTGATTCAGGCGGCGTTTTTGTCGTCACCGCCCAACAGTGCGCGCAGCAACGCCTGGCCGCGCGCCAGCAGGCCGCTTTGGCCGCTGGCTTGCAGCTGCGCCTCCAGGGTTGCCTGAACCGCAGTATCGGTCTCGACGCCGGCGTTGTCCGGTACGTGCAGCTCCACTGGGATCTGCACAGGCATGCCGCGGCTGTCGCGCGTTTCCAGGTGCAGCTTCAAGCGCTGTAACTCGGCCAGATGCCGGCTTTCGACGTGGATGCGGCCGGTATGGCTGTCAAACCGAATCCATGCCGGCAGCGGCTTGCCGTCGGCCTGGCGCAAGGTAGCCCCGGCAGGGCTGTCGGGCAGTTGGAAACGTGTCAGCAGGCTGCCGCGTTCAACGGGCACCAGGGCGTGATTGGCAGTCGGGACACTGATGGTTTCCAGGCCTGCCGGATCGTGGTCACGCAAGCCATCCACGCTGCCCAGGCCGAGCCAGGTCGGCAGTGTCACCGGGTCGACCGGAGCGCGGATAAAGTCTGCCTGGGGTGCACGGCCCCAGGTGCTGGCCGGCTGCTCGCGGACCGGCACCGGTGCAATCCAGCCGGACGGCTGACCGGGCACTACCGGGGTCACCATGGGCACTGGCGCGATCACCGGCTCAGTCACTGGCTCGGTCACCACCGGCGCGGCCTCGACCTCCAGCGTCAGGGTGCGCGACACACTGGCGCCAGCCGGGTCGCTGGCGACCAGTGTGAAGGTCAGCGTGCCCGCGCTGTCGAGGGTGCCGGACAAGGTGCGGCTGACCGTATCGAAATGCAGGCTCTCAGGCAAACCGTCCACGCGCAGGGTCAGCGTATCGCCATCCGGGTCGCTGAACAGGTCAGCCGGCAATACCACTTGGTACGGTGTACCCACCTCGGCGTTCGGCGGCACATAGGCGCCGGGGCTGACTTGCGGCGCCTGGTTCGCCTCGGTGTTGAGCACTTGCAGGGTCACCTGTTGCGCCTGGCTGTTTTGCTCACCGTCGTTCAACACCACATTCAGCACGAGGGTACCCTTGGCGGTGGACATGGCGCTGTTGTTGTAGGTCAACTGATGCAGGATCGCCTGGGCCTGGGCGCTGCTGACGGTGGTGCTGAAGGTCACGGTCAAGGTGCCGCCGCTGTCGACAAAACTTGCCAGCACGCGTGTGTCTTGCAGCAATTGCCCATCAACCAGGCGGATGCCGTTGCCCTCGACAAAGCCGAAGTGATCGTCGGCCACCGCGCCGGTGCTGCGGCTGACGCTGAGGCTGGCGCCCTGATAATTGTTCGCCGCGTCCAGCTCGGCATCCGACAGCAACAAATGTTCGCTGAAGGTCACTGGTGTCGCGCCGATTTCATAAGGTATCGGCGCCATGGCCTCGGCGCGCAACACGGCAACACCTGTGCCCAGCACCAGTACGCCACCGTCAGCCGACAGGCCGATCTGCCCTGCGTTGACCAGCGCCGGCGAATCGCTGGCGCGCAGGGTGTTGATCAGGATCAGCCCCTGATTAGTGGTGTTGTAGCGCTGCACGTCGCCATCGGCACTGCTCAGGTAGAGCAACTCGCCGTTGGCCGATAAGGCGATATCACTCACCTTGCTCAGATCGCTGACGAGGGCGCCCAGGCTGGTAAAGTTGCCGTCGACGGCATTGAAGCGCAGGACCTGCACCGAACTCGCCCCGGCCACGTAGAGCAGTTGCTCGTCGGCCGATACCGCGAGGTATTTTGGATCGGCCATGGACACCGTTTTACCGGCGCTGTCGGCCTGGGTGTCACGCACGAATCCGGCCACGCTCAAGTTGCCATCAGCGGCGCGCTTATAGGCGATCAGGGTATTGGCAAGGTTGTCTGATGTGGGGTCGGTGACCACGAACACATAGTCGCCGGCCGTCACCAGCGCCACCGGCTGATGCTGGTAAGGTGCCGACCAGGCATCGTTGCCGAGGTTATTGAGGTAGCTCAACTGGCCATTGCTGCGGCTGAGGATGGTCACGCCGTTGTCGGTCAGCAGGTAGATATTCTTGCCGTCGGCTGACTCTTGCACGCTGATCGGGTTGAAGAGTGCGTAGTTGTTGCTGTCGTCACTGCTGAGGGTTTGCTGCACGCTCAGTTCACCGCTTGTTGCGTCTCGTTGCAGCACCACCAGGGCGTTGCCGCTGGCGCCGCCCAGCGCGTAGACCTGGTCGCCATCGGCCGACACCAGCAGCTGCTTGACCGAGTCCAGGCCGCTGTCGGCCAGGGTTTTCACATAGCTCACGCTGCCCGTCACGGGATCGCGCGCGAGCAGGGCGATGGCGGCGCTGCCGTCGCTTACGTAGACGCTGCGGCCGTCGGCCGAGAGGCTCACCTCGGTCAGGCTGCCGAGGCCCGGCACCTGGGTCAAGTTCTGCACAATCGTCAGTTCCCCCTGGGACAGCAGCGGGTCGTTGCCCACCACCGGCGTGTCGTTGATCGCGGTGATGTCGAGGTTCAGCGCCAGCACGCTGGAGGTGAGGCTGCGGTCGCTCAGGGTCACACTGATGGCGACGTTGGCGGCCGGTGCGAGGCTGTCGCTGGCATAGGTAATCTGGCGCAAGGCGTTCTGCACATCGGCGGTGGTGGGGATAGTCCCGGCATCGTCGTTGAAACGGATGCTCAGCACGCCATTGGCGTTGCTCAATTGGCCGATGGTTACGCCGTCCTTTTGCAGCGCGGTGCCGTTGAGGGTCAGGCCGTTGCCCGCGCTGAAGGCCAGTTTGTCCAGGCTGGTGGCACCATTGAGGGTCACGCTGAGGGTCGCGCCGTTGTAGTTGCCCAGGCCATTGTTGAAGCGGTCCATCTGGTTGTCTTGCACCACTGCATTCGGCGCAACCGACACCGCCTCACTGCGCTCGGTGTAACTGACGCTGCCACTGTTGGCCAGGGTCGGTGCGGTGTTGGCCTCATTGGGGCCGGCGAGGGTGACTTTGACGGTGTCGGCCAAGGTTGTACGGGTTTCACCGGTGCCGGTGTGGTATTCGTTGATACTCAGGCCGATGTTGCGGGTGCCGGCCAGGCCGGTGCCGCTGTTGTTGTAGCCGATGCTGTCAATCAGCGCGGCGGTCTCGCCAGCTTGACGCATCAGGTACAGGGTCACGGTGGTGACATTGCCGCTGATGCCGATGCTGTAGGACAGCCCGCCCGGTGTCTGCCGGGTGCCGCTGGTGGCGGTGTCGAGGTCGATTTTTTCGCCGCCCACCCGCAGCAGATCATGGACATTGGCGGCGTCGAGGGTCAGCACCACATGCCAGATCGGCTGGGTGGCTTCGATGGTATCGATGGCGGTGTCCTTGAACAGGCTGACGAACTCATCGTCCTCGTGCAGCGTCGGATCAAGCACGGTGCTGTCGAGGATCGCCGGGTCGTTGACACCGACCAGGTTGACCTTGACCAGCGCGGTGGCGCTGTTGCCGTCGCCGTCGTTCAGCACAATCGCGAAGCGTGGCGCACCGCCATTGGCGGCGGGGTCCTGGCTGCCGTTGGAATAGGCAATCTGGCGCAACACATGTTGGGCATCCGCTGCACGGGTGCTGGCGATAAAGGTCAGGCTAAGCACACCGTTGGCTGCGCTGAAACGCGCAATCGCAATACCGTTCTTGAGAATTTGTCCGTTGACCAGGCTCAGGCCGTTGCCATTGATGAAGGTGTAAGCGTCGGCACTGTTGGTGCCGTCTTCGCGGGTGATGGTCAGGCTGGCGTTGTTGTAATCGTCGGCGGCGTCCAGTTGCGCATCGGCCAGGTGGCCGCTGGGTAGCAGCGCCACGGCGCTGTCGCCCTCGGTGTAGGTGACTTCGGGCAGGCCAACGTTGAGGGTCATCAGGGTCTCGTTCCAGTTGACTGAGCCGCTGATATACAACTGTTTGCCGTCAGGGCTGAGGCTGACGCTGGTGAGGTCGGCGAAACGGATATCCCACGGGTTATTCCAGCCGCTTAAGCTCAGGCGTGGGCTGAGGTTGCCGCTGCTGTCGCGGCTGAACACCTGGATCGCACTACCGATTACAAACACCGCGCTGCCGTCGGCCGAGACCTGGATGTCGGTAACGCCTTCGACCTCCAGGCTACCGACCAGGCTCAGCCGGCCGTCCGCGCCGATGGCCAGCACTTGCAGGGTTTGTTGTGTGTCGTCGTTCAGCGCATAGAGGCTTTTGCCATCGGCCGACAGGCTCAGGGCCTTGATGAAATAGCTGCTGTCAGCGCTGCTGCCGGCCAGGCTGTTGATCAGGCTCAGGCTGCCGTCGTTATTGATCTGCAGGGCGGTGGCGATGTTGTTATCACCGTTGGCGCCGATAAACAGGAAGCGCCCGTCGGCCGACACCAGCATCTGCGCCACGCCTTGCAGGCCCTCCATGCCGGCGAGGCCGTCAGTGTAGGTGTTGAGCAGGCTCAACTGGCCATTGCTGCCTTGCTCGTAGACCCGCACTTGATCCGCGCCGGCGACGAACACCCGGTTGTCCTGGCTGGCGATGGCGGTGATGGTCTGGCTATCGCCACCTTCCAGGGTCGAACCGAGGGTCAATTGGCCGCTGCTGCTGTCACGGCTGAACACCACCAGGCTATTGGTGTCACTGCCGATCACATACAGCGTGTTCTGGTCGCTGCTGATCTGCACCTTGAGTGCCCCAGCCAAGCCGGGTATGTCGGTCGCCGGCAGGCTCTGCACCTGGTTCAGGCTGCCGTCGGCGGCGCGGCTGAAAACACTGACCGAGGCCGATCCTTCAGACGGAATGCTCGCCACGTAAACAAACTTGCCATCGCTGGACACCACGCTGTCCCGCGCGCCGGCCAGGGTGCTGGCATCCGTGGTGCCGGCATAGTCCAGAGCGCCGGAGTCGCCGCCGATGCTCGGCAGTTGTGCGGGATCCGCTGCCACATCCAGGGTGCTGCTGGAACTGACGGTGCGCGAGGCGTTGGCGTCAGTCTCGTCCCCCGTGTGGGCGGCATGGCTGGCCTCGGCGCTCAGGGTCGGCGCCTGGTTTTGCGCTTCGGCCTGGGCCGCGGTATCGGCCGCCGTGGCGACTGCCGCCGCATCGAACATCATCCTGGGTTCAAGGGCCAGCGCCAGGGTATGCAGGCGTGGGGAGCGGGGCAGTGTGGGCGCAGTCATGGCGGGATCCTTGGCGGAAAGAGGGGGTGTTGGCATTACTCGATCAGCCGCGCATAGCGCTCGTGCTTGATCTTGTCGGCGATGTTTTGCAGCAAGGTGTCGATCTGGTCTTCACCCTCGACGAAGTTCTCGGCGTCAGCGAACACCATGTTTTTGTCGCCGTTGGTGCACACGCGCAGGCCGGGGCCGGCGACCCGATCAAACAGCTGACGGCCGAAATCCTGCGGGTCGCCTGGGCGCACACCGATGAAGTAGAACTTGAGGTTGCGCTGGCGGAAGCTGTCGCACAGGCGTACGAAGCGGCGCCCGGCTACGTCCGAGGACGGGGTGGTATTGCTTTCGCCATCGATGGCCTGGCCGACTTCGGCGTTGTAGCTGTCGGTGTCGAACCAGTTGCCGGTGGTATTGGCCAGCATCACGATGATCTTCACATTGTCGGCGTTGCCGTCTTCGTTGAAGTCCAGGGGCAACTCGTTGTCACCCCAGCCGTTGATGCCGCGCATGTTCGGTGACAAGGCCGAGCCGGCCCAACCCATGGCGATGGCGTAGTTGGTGTTGAAACGGGTGGTGATCAGGTCGAGGCGCTTGTCGATCTCATCGCGGTCCTGGGTCAAGGGCAGCAAGGCTGCGTTCGGGCAGCCTTTGTCGGCGACCATGAAGCGTGTATCGACCACCCCGTCGGCCTCGCCGAAGTCCGGGTTGGGCCCGCGCCAGGAAATCGCCGGAGCGCCGGGGCTGCCATTGACCGGCAGGTCATGGCGGTAATGGATCTTGAATTGCCCGGCCGGCGGCTGATCCCAGTAGTAATTCTGGCCCAGGCCCAGGCCTCGGTAGACACACAGCAGGTTGGCACGGCGATCGGGAATACGCCGGTCGGCCAGGCTGCTGTAGCCCGTGCGGAACAGGCTGCGCAGTTCAATCGGATTCAGCGCGCCGGGCGCTGCCCAGCGGTTGATGCGTTGCGGATCCTTGGGGTCGTAGACGTTCACCGATTGGCTGTAGGGAATCAGCGACAACCAGACTTTATTGTCGCTGTCCTGGTCACTTTCTTCGCCCAGCAAGTTGCCGGCGAAGGACTTGCCCAAACGCCGCAGCGCCGCGAGGTTGGGTGCTGTTTCGCTGAGGGTGGTGGGCAGGATCAGCGCGACTTCGGTGGGCCGTGACACCACTTCGACGGTGGAGTGCACCTGCTGTTGCCGACGCTCGCCGCCGATCAAAAACGCCTGTGCGTGCAGACTCACCTCCACACGCAGGGTCACCGGGGCATCGCCGCCGCCGGCGCTGCTGACTGTCAGGGAGTCGTACTCCAACTGTTCGAACAGATCGCTGTCCATGCCCAGGTTGTTCTGCACATAACCCCAGGCGATTTTTTTCAACTCGGCGGCGGTGGTGCGGCTGTCCATCAGTTGCTGATTGCCAATGGCAATCGCGGCGGCGTCGGTGGCGCGCTTGACCTGGCCGGCGTTGTTGGTCATGCGCGACAGGTCGACGGCATACGCCGTGGCAAGCAGCGTGCCGCCGATGGCCAACACCATAAACGGCGCGACGCCGCCGTGCTGCTCGCGGCACAGGCGCTTGAGGGTGTTTTTCATGTAGGTTTGACCGCAGGCAAGACGTCGCAGGGCAGGTGCAGGCCTTCGTAGGCCAAACCCGCGTTGACCAGCAAGAGCAACAACCATTGGGTGGGAAACCGGGAAAGCGGGCGTGTCATAAGGGCTCATCGTTGGCTGCGCAGTGCGGGCAAAGATAAGAACTATTCCCAATATCGGGCAATCGTCGGTTCATTAAGAATGCTTAATATGGAGGGCCAAGGCAGGCCATCAGCCCGCATCTTCGTCTTCCAGCCCAGCCTCCCGGGACAATTGCTTATCCAACTCCGGCTCGTCATACAGCATGCGGCTGAACGCCAGGGCCTCGATGTCCTTGTCCATCAGCAAGCCGCTGCCCAGCAGCAAGGTATTGGTGTTGCGGCACAGTTGCACCACCAGCAAGGAGCGCTTGCTGGTGGTGGTCTCGCCGGTCTCGTCGTTGCTCGGCGGTTGTTCCTCGGGCAAGCCGCCGACGTAGTGCTGGCCCTGGCTGTAGCTGGGGCAGATCCCAGTGACGGCGCCGCGTTGCAGGGGCTTCCAGGTCATGTTGCGGTCCAGGGACACCTTGCTGATCACCAGTTGGTAGTCGCCGAGAATTTTCGGCGACGCAGCCTGGCGCAGCAGTGCGTCGAGGCCATCGCTGTCCAGGCTGGGCTGGGCGGCGAGGACCGAGGCGATGTTGTGCACCGACTGCTCCATGTAGGCCCGCGCCTGGTGCACGTTGTACAGGTCGGCGCTGACCAGTGCGGTGCCGATCAGCAGGGGCAGCACCAGGATGCCCTCCATCATGGCCGTGCCGCGTTGGCGGCGGGGCAGGCTGCGCATCAGGTGTCGTCCTCGCTGGGGTCTTCGCTGGGCAGGTTGCCCAGCAGGTGGCGGTATTGGTACTGGAAGCCGCTGCCCAGCCCGAACAGACCGGGCAACGGGGTCATGAAGGTCTGGCTGAGGTCCACAGTGATGCTGAGGATCGGCGGCGACTTGAAGTTTTGCGCCTGCTCCGCCTGTTCCGCTGCGGTGGCGCTCTGGCGGTCCTGGCCGAACAGGTGCAGGTTGTCGAACGGCAACACATCGATCTCCAGGTTGTTCTCGCCGAGAAAGCCATAGGAGTAGCTGAGCATGCGGGTCTCTATGTCGACTTGCAGGGCGTCGGCGCTTTTCAGGTAGAAGCTCTCTTCTGCGCGAAAATCCTGCACCGCATGTTCCAGGGCCAGGCTGCCGATGCCGATCACCATGGCGATACGCGCCAGTTCGAACAGGATCATCACGGCGAACAGCAGCACCGGCAGGATGAACGCGGTTTCGGTGGCAGTGACGGCATCCTGTCCGCGCCACAGACGCTTCAGCGCACGGCTCATCAACGTTGCTCGGCGAGTGCCAGGGGGCGCTGGCTCGCGGCGAGTAATTCGCTGGCCAGCGGCGCACCGTTGGCGATGCGCTCGCGGGTGGCCTGGAAGTCGCGCAGGATCGGTTCGGCGTAGCTTGGGTCGATACTTTCCAGCAGCACGCGGCGCGCGGTGTCGTCGTGGCCGTCGAGCACGTAGGCCAGGGCCAGGTTGAGTTTGAGTGAGGCGTCGCGGCTTTCCCGGGGCTGGGTGAGCAGGCCGATGGCCTTGGCGCTGTCGCCGCTTTGCAGCCAATTGAGGGCCAGGTTGTTGGTGGCGGCGACATTCGAGGGGTCGATGGTCAGGGCTTTTTCAAACGCTTCGCGAGCGGCCCGGTTTTGCCCCTGGATATTCAAGGCGACGCCCAGGCCATTGAGGTTTTGCGGGTTTTCGGGCTCCACCTCGAGGGCGCACTGGAAGTCCTTGGCCGCGAGGGCCGCGCCGCCCATGGCCAGGCGCGCGCGGGCCAGACCGCTGCACAGCGCCACACGCTGGTCGCCGGGCATTGCTTGCAGATTGCCGCCCAATTCCTGGCGGGCACGGTTGTACAGCGCAAAGGTCTCGCGGGGCGGGCGCACCTGGGCGGCGACGCTGGCGTACTCGATCAGGTACACGCCCTTGAGTTGCTGGCGCTGGTCCATGCGCTCGTAGATTTCATAGGCGCCTGGCAGGCGGCTATTGTCGCGCAGCACGCGGGCCAGGCGCAGGGCTTCCTTGGCTTCCTTGCTGTCGAGGCCGGTGACGGCAGTGGTATCACGGTTCAACGACGACAGGCTGCTGCAGCCACCGAGGGTCAACACGCTGAACAACAGCACAAAAGGCAAGGCACGGGACATAGTAGTGGGGCTCCGAAAAATCATGCTCAACTGCCCAGCAGGCGGATGATGCGCACCATCGCCGGGGCACCCATCATTGCGATGATCGGCGGCAGTATCAGGGTCATCAGCGGTACGCTGAGTTGCGCCGGCAACTTGCCGGCCTTTTCTTCAAGGTTGAGGATCAGGGTCTTGCGGCTTTCATCGGCAATCGTGCGCAGCGCCTGGGACAACGGCGTGCCGTAGCGCTCGGCCTGAATCAGCGTGGCGACCATCACTTCCACGCTGCGCACGCCGGTGCGTTCAGCGAGGTTGAGCAGGGCCTTGGGACGATCGCTGAGGATCTGCAATTCGGCCTGGGTGTAGCGCAACTCATCGGCCATTTCCACGGCCGACAGGCTCATCTCGCGGGACACCACTTGCAGCACCCGGCCCAGCGGCAGGCCGGCTTCGGCGCAGATCACCATCAAATCCAGGGCGTCCGGCAGGCTGCGATCCAGACGCCCGCCACGTTGGCCGGCGCGGACCTTGAGCCAGAGCTCCGGCAATGTGGTGCCGACAAACAATGCGATCAGGCCACCGGCGATACCGTTCAGGCTCATGCGCGAGCCAGGTTCCAGCACGCCGAATAACACCGTGCACAGCAGCGCCAGGCCCAGGACGTACTTGCCGCTCATCAACAGGCCCAGGGCTTCGCGGCTGCGAAAGCCGGCCATGCCCAGTAGGCGGCGCAAGTGTTCGCGGTCGCTGGCGGTGCCGGCCAGCTTATCGCCCACCTGCGCCAGGGGCAGCAACAGCGCGCGCAGGCGCGGTGACAGTTGCAGGCCCTGGCCACGCAGAATGTTGTCGTCGATAGGCGCGTGCGTGGCATCCATGGTCTTTTTACCCAGGCGCAGGGCCAGATCGTCTGGCCGCTGCTGCCGATACGCACCGATCAGTGCAACGCCCAGGCCGCATAACAGCAGGCCGAGAGCGCCTTGGATGAGGGGATCATCAAGTGGGTTCATAGCACTCTGCGCACCATCATGTGGGTGATCAACAGGCCCAGGGTCACGCTGCCGAAGGCATAGAACAGCACGCTGTTGCCGGTGGGATCGTTAAGCAGGAAGTGAAAATCCTTGGGCGAATTGAGGTACATGTAGCCCAGGGACAACGGCACCAGCGCGCCGACAATCTTTGCCGAGGCACGGGCTTCGGAGGTCTTGGCCTGGATCTTCAGCTGCAACTCGTGGCGCTCGCGCAGGGTGGCGGACAGCCGATCCAGGGTCTCGCCCAGGCGCCCACCGGCTTCCTGGTTGATGATCAGGATCACCGCGAAAAACCGGTACTCGTTCAGCGGCACACGTAACGTCGAATCCTGCATCACTTGGCGCAGTGGCACACCCAGGCGTAGCCAGTTGTCGATCAGGGCAAATTCCACCGCCAGGGGGCCGGGGATATTTTCCGCGACCAGCGTGAAGGCGTTGCTGATCGGCACTCCGGCGCGGGCGGTGCGGGTGATTGCGTCAATGGCCTGGGGCAGGCTCAGGCGCAGTTCCTTGAGGTGCTTGCCCAATGCGTTGCGGTACAGCACGTTGCCGATACCAAAAAAAGCGAGCAAGCCGAATAGACTGCCGAACAGCAGCGGCATCGGCGTTTCACGGCCCAGCAGCACCGCGATCATCAGGCTGCACAGACTCAGCAGGATGACGCGCGTGCGCAAGCTGCTGTGCCAACCCAGCACTCGCAGGTTCAGCCACACCCGTGCGATGGCCGGGCCAAGCACTGGCAGGGTTTCCAGGGGCGGATTTTCCAATTCACGCAGCACGCTTTCGGCCTCGGCCAATGCTCCGGAAGGCCTGGCTGCCGGGGCTTCGTGGCTGTCGAACAAGGCCTTGAGGCGTTCCAGGCGCAGGCGGTTGGCCTCGTCGGCACGGCGTCGGCGGTTAAGGCTGCGCGCCGCCAGGAAAACCAGCAGCACCAGCACAAACACCAGCAGGGTAAACAGGTCGAGGAGGGCGTCCATCAGCATTGCCCTTCAAACAAATGGGCGTGGCTGGTATAGAACTGCGGGCGCTGGCCGCTGGCGACAAACTCGCCGATCAGATGACCCTTGGCATCGACGCTGGTGGTCTTGAAGCCGAACAGCTCCTGGGTCTGGATCACGTCGTTTTCCATGCCGCAGATTTCCGTGATAGACACCACGCGCCGCGCGCCGTCGCGCATGCGTTCGATCTGCACGATCAGGTTGACCGCACTGGCGATCTGGCGGCGGATCGCTTCCAGCGGCAGTTGCATGCTCGCCATCATCACCATGTTTTCCATGCGCATGATCGCGTCGCGCGGGGTATTGGAGTGCACGGTGCACAGCGACCCATCGTGGCCGGTGTTCATCGCCTGGAGCATGTCGAAGCTTTCACCGCCACGCACTTCGCCGAGGATGATGCGGTCGGGGCGCATCCGCAGGGCGTTGCGCACCAGGTCGCGCTGGTCGACCTTGCCGGTGCCTTCGGCGCTGACCGGGCGGGTTTCCAGGCGCACCACATGGATTTGCTGCAGTTGCAGTTCGGCGGCATCTTCGATGGTGATGATGCGGTCGGCATCGCTGATTTTCTGCGACAGGGCGTTGAGCAAGGTGGTCTTGCCCGCGCCGGTGCCGCCCGAGACGATGATATTGAGCTTGGCCAGCATCGCCCGTTGCAGCACCTCAGCCATCTGCGCCGACATCGCGCCGCGCTCGGCGAGGATTTCCAGGGACATGTTGCGGCGCATGAATTTACGAATGGAGATGGTGGTGCCGTCGATGGCCAGCGGGTAAGTAATCACGTTGACCCGGCTGCCATCGGCCAGGCGTGCATCCACCATCGGGTGGCTTTCGTCGATGCGCCGGCCGACGGCGGCGGCGATGCGCTGGGCCGTGTTGAACACATGCTCTTCGTCGATAAAGGTGATGGGCGACAGTTCCAGCTTGCCGAATCGCTCGACAAACACTTGGCCGGCACCGTTGACCAGGATGTCGTTGACCGAGTCGTCAGCGAGCAACGGTTGGATTGGACCGATGCCGACCATTTCGTTGAGCATCTCTTCGCCGATGCTTTCTTCTTCCTGGCGCGACAGCTGCAGGCGATTGTCATCGCAGATGCGGCGGATCACTGTTTCTATCTGCACCCGTAGTTTGTCACGGCCCAGGCTCGCGGCTTTGAGCGGGTCGATCTGATCGTAAAGCTGGCTGCGAATCAGCTTGCGGTGGGCGAGGGCGGTGAGGTCCACGGCTTTGCTGGCGGCGCTGCGTTGCACACTGGTGGCGCGCACTTCCTGAGGGGCAGGGGCGGCGGCAGGCATAGGTGTCGCGCGGGCCTGGGGCTTCTTCGGTTGACGGATGAGCATGCGCGGTTCTCCTTGGCTCAGGCCGCTGTACGTGGGCGCCCAAGGGCGTGCTTCAAGCGGGTGATGATGCTCAATGGGGTGCCCGAGCGTTTGGCCGGTTGGCGGCCGCAGGCGAGGTCGGCGAGGTCTAGCAGGGCGTTTTCGAACGCCGGTACGCCGGCCAGGCTCAGCGGTCCGCGCAACAGGCTTTGGCTCAGCACATTGCCGACATGGGGCAGTACCAGGTCGATGCGCCGGCCCACGAAGGCTTCGAATTGCGCCCGATCAATCAGGCCCGCACCGGCATTCCGTGTCGGGTTGACCACCAGCAGCAGGTGCTGGCCGCTGCTCTCGTCGCCGATTTCGCGCAGCAGGCGCAGGGTGTGGCGGGCGTCCTGTACGGTGAGGTCGGTGAGGATAATCCGCGTCTGCGCGTTGGCCAGTACCTCCAGGGCCCCCGAGGGCCGCCCGGCGGGCAGGTCCCAGATCACCTGGTTGAACATATGGCAAAGGTTGCCGCCCAGGTTCATCAAGTGCTCGGCATCCAGCGTCGGAGCGGAATGCAGGTTGGCTTCCTGGGCGAGCAGGAACAGGCGTTCGTTGATCTGGCCCATGGACCGTTGCAAAAAGCGCGTGTCGATTTCTTCACTGGCCAATACGGCCGTCAGTCCGGCTTCGCCCTCATAGCCCAGCAGCAATGCCTGGTCGCCGTTGGCACGGTCGAAGTCGACCACCGCGCAGTGGGTATGACGGTGCTCCGAGAGCAAGCGCGCCAGGCCGCTGACTACGGTGCTGGTGCCCGCCCCCCCACTCGCGGCGGTGACCGCGATGGTGCGGCCGGTGCGCGCGGGCAGGTGCTGATCGCTGCCGGTAGCGCGGGTGAGGGTGTCGGCCAACTGGTCCAGCGGGACGGGTTTGATCAGGTAGTCGAACAGACCATGGTGCAACAACGTGCGGTACAGGTTGATGTCCTGGCGACTGCCCAGGGCGATGATCTGGCACGCCGGATCGCAGCTCTCGCTAAGCTCATTGATCGCGTGCAGCGGCAGGGCTTCGTCGTCCAGGTCGACCAGTAACAGGGCTGGCACCGGATGGGCGCGGGTCCATTCGATGGCCGCACCGACGCCGCCGGTACGCGCGCTTTCGGCCGCGTAGCCGAGGCGTACAAGGTGTTCGCCGTAGAGCCGCGCCTGCTCGGCGTTGGCGGCAAACAGCAGCAGGTCCGGCAGGCTGCCCGAGGTTTTCGAGTCGTTCATGGCGTGGCTCCAGGGTCAGTTCTTGCTGAAGTCGATGTCGAGCAACTCGCGCGGCTCATCGTCGTAGTAGCGGGTCACACTGTTGACTGCGGTGTTGCCATCGCCACTGTCCAAGGCCTGGGCGCGGACCAGGTCACGCGGGTCGGCGACCATGCGCGCAATGTTGGCGCGATTGGCACAGCCCAGTTGCCCGGTGGCCTGGAACGGCTTGACGGTCCAGCTCTGGCCATCGGCAATGACGCAGTCCGGGACTGTCACCACCATGGCCTCGGAGACCACTTGCAGGTCTTCATCACTGGTGTTGCCGGCGCGCAGTTGTACCGGCGCGACGATGATTTGTTGTACCGGTGTGCCCAGTTCACGCAGGACCGTGGCCAGGCGTTTGCTCAGCGTTTCACCGGCCGGAGTGAAGGGCCGCAGCGTCAGGGTCTGGTTATGCAGGCGGCCCTGGCTGCGCAGCAGGGTGTTGAGGTTGGCCAGGGAGTCGGGCGTGAGGCTGCCAGTGCCATTGGTATGCAGGGCGGCCATTAATGCTTGGGGCTTGACGCTCGGCGCCTGGGCCTGGTTGTACGGCTGGAAGCGGTTTTCGCGCATCTGGTTGATCTGGTGATCGCAGCCAGCCAGCAGCAGGGCCACGGCCAGCAGGGGCAACAAGGGTTTGATCGCAGGCATGGGCATCTCTCCGTGACTCAGTACAGGTAGCCGGCGGATGCCTGGCTCGGCAGTTGGGTGTCGAGGGCGCGAATGCCGCGTCCGGGTGTCTGCAAATCGCCGGGGCTGGTGGGCTCGACCACGTAGGCGGTGGCGATGATCACCAGTTCGGTGTCTTGCTGGTCGCTGTTCTCGGTTTCGAACAGGCGGCCCAGGCCGGGAATATTTTTGAGCCCCGGCACGCCGGTGACGCTCTGGTTGATGTTGCTGCGCAACATGCCGGCCAGGGCGAAGCTTTGGCCGCTGGCCAGTTCGACGGTGGTGTCGGCGCGGCGCACCTTGAACGCGGGGATCACGTTGCCTTCCAGGGTCACGGCGCCTTCGTCCGACAGGTCGCTGACTTCCGGGGCCACGTGCAGGCTGATGCGGTTGGGCGAGAGCAGGGTGGGGGTCATGCGCATGATCACCCCGTACTGTTTGTACTCGATGCTCACGTTGTTGTTGGTGATGATCACGATCGGCACTTCGCCACCGGCGGCGAAGCCTGCAGTCTCACCCGACATGGCGGTGAGGTTGGGCTCGGCGAGAACCGTGGCCAGGCCGTCTTCGGACAGCGCGGTGAGCAGCCCGGCGACGCTGGTGGATCCGCGGGTGTGGGAGCCGCCCGCGACCGCATTGGTGGCCGTGCGCAGCGGGGTGATGCCGCTGTTGGTGGCGGTAAACAAGCTGCTGGCGTTGCTGAAGAAGTAGTTGTTGTTCTTCAGCGTGGCTTCCCAGTTCATGCCCAATTGGCTGCTCAGGCTGCGCGACACTTCGACGATGCGCACGCTGATATTGACCTGGGCCGACAGTTCCACCTTCAACTGGTTGATCACCCGGGGTGGCGGTACGTCACCGCCTGCGCCACCACCACCGCCCTGGCCACCGTTTTTGTCATCGCTGGAGCCGAGGTAGGCCTGCACGCTGCTGATCACCTGCTTGGCTTGTTGCGGGGTACGCACCTGGCCGCGCACGATCAGGCCATTGCCCGAGGAGGGGCCAAATTCGACGTGGGCGCCGGGGATTTCGTTATTGATTTGCTCGCTGAGGGCCGCCAGGTCGTGGCGGGCCACCAGGCGGATTGCCGCGATGACGTCGTCGTTGTGGTCCAGCGCATACAGGGTGGTGGTGCCAGCCCCTTCTGCAAACAGGAACACGCTGCTGCTCGAAGGCATTTGGAAGCTGGCGACCTTGGGATCGGCCACCAGCACTTTGGCCGCCGCGCGCGGTAGTTGCAGCAGGCGACCTTGCTTGACCAGCAACTGGATGTCTTCGGTCTCTTTGACCTCGGTGAGCTTGGCCGGCAAGCGCGGGTTTCTGGCCGGTGGGGTGTAGAACACCTGCTCGGCCCCATCAGCCTGGGCGTCTTCGGGCGTGTCGGGATGCACCGGGCCGATGACCTGATCTTCGGGATAGTCCTGGGCGGGTTCTTCGGCCAGGGCGATGGTTGGCCAGGTCGAGCTGATGCTCAGGGCGCACGCCAGCGTCAACGCCGGAGTCTTCGAGGCGAACTTCATGGTGTCGGGTTCCGAGTAGGCGAGTACGGCCAGCGTCACGGCTGGCTGTGAATAGGGGTGAATGTCGGCTTAGTTGACCTTGACCATTTCCAGCTGGGCGCCGCGAAACGCCTGGATCGGTGGGTTGAAACCGTCGTAGATCCGGGTGGCCTGGCGCAAGGTGGTCGCGCTCTGGCTGCCTGGTTGCGGGCCGTCGCCTGAGGTTTCTGCGATGCCGCGCAGCGCCAGTTGCAGGGTGCCGATTTCCCGCGCCAGCGCCAGGCGTTCGGCCTGTGACGGAGGCACCTCAAGGGTCACGGTTTCGTAGAACTCGGTGTCGCGGCGTTGCTTCTTGCGTAAGGCCAGGTCGGCTGGGCTTTCACGCAGGCTGATGTCGCTGCGGGTAACGTTGTTCAGGGCCAGGACGCGGACGTTACGCAGCAAGGTCTGGGACGCCAGCTTCGGCAGGCCGTCGGACGCACCCGTGCTTCTTTTGCTTTCGGCGGCGAGGTTCAGGCTCAGGATCACGTCGACCCGGTCGCCGGCCGAGACCAGGCCGGAACTGCTGGCCACGGCATTGGTCGGCACGGCCACGGCACGCATCCCCGGTTTGAGCACGGCGGCGACGAAGCCAGGTTCGCCAGGACGCACCACGAGGTTGTTGATCAGCGGCTGGCCCTTGGCGATGGGTTGGCGCACGGTGGCGCCGAGCAGCACGTCGATGGTGTCCTGTTCGCGCAGGAAGTACTGCCGGGGCGAGTATGTGTGCTCGGTGGTTTGCCATTCCACGCTGGCGGTATCGATGAATTCGCCCGGCTTGATGTTGCGTGAGGCCACCAGGACCGCTTGTTTGGGCTCGGGCTCGACGACCGGCGCCACGACCTGTTGCACCACCGGCGGTTTCGGTGGAGTGGCGAGCAAGGCCCGGGCGAGCAGGGCAGCACCGCCGGCCACGACCAGGGCACCGGCCAGCAGAAGAATGGAGGGGGTTTTCATGGGATCAGCCCGAGATCAAGAGTGAATAGGAAACAACAAGGTGTAGAACGCACCGCTGGCAATGGCCAAACCGTAGGGAATGCCTTGCGGACGATCTGGCGTGAGCACCGTGGGCACTGGAATGTTCAGTTGCGGGTAACGCCGGCCGACCTTCAGCCAGCCCCGCGCGCAGGTGTTTTCCATCAGGGTCAGCAGCGGCAGTGCCAGGGCGAGCATGCCGCCGGAGAGCGCGGTAATGATCAGGAAAGCCATCAGGTCATCACAGTCGATCCACAGGCACATAACCGCCATCAGCTTGACGTCACCGGCCCCGACTTGGCCCAGGCTGAACAGGCCGTAACCCACCAGCAGCACGATGACGGCGCCGGTCAGAGAACCGGTGAGTTCATGCATGATCTCGCCGTGCCCAAACGCTGCCCACGGGCCCTGACCAAGCAATGCCATCACTGGCAAGGCGACCCACAGCGCGATCAGAGTGAGTACCAGGGTGTTGTGGATGCGCCGGTACAGCAGGTCGGTACAGATCACCCAGCACAAGGCCGGGATCAGCACCAGGAAGGCAAGCGTGGATGGCATGACTCGCTCCGTCGCCAGCGCTTACTTGCTGGTACCGGGGTTGTTGGTGTTGGTGATCTGGTCGGCGATGGACGCGAAACGTTCCTTGAGCGCAGTGACGAACACCCCTTCGGAGCCAAAGATCACACCGATCGCGGCGGCCATGGCGGCGGCGAGAATCCCGTATTCGATGGCGGTCACACCACTTTCGTCAGCGAGAAAAGCTTTAAGGCGGTTGGCCATGGAGAGGCTCCTGAAGGGTTGAAAACAAAGGGGTGCCAGGAGAAGAGACGCTCCCGGCGAGGTGGTGATATTAGGATTTATTCTCAATTGGAGATCAACAGCCGAATTATTAAGAATGCTTAAGGAACGCGCTGTTTCAGGCCGTCGGGTGCTTTTGCAGCTGGATCATGGCGCGTAGGCCAGGCTGGTTGTCTTCCAGGATCAAGTCCCCGCCGTGCAGTTCGGCAATCGCACGGATCATCGTCAGCCCCAGGCCATTGCCCGGTGTGCCACCGCTGGTGTCCAGGCGCTGGAACCGCTCAATTGCGGTAGTGCGTTGGGCTGCGGCAATGCCTGGGCCGAGGTCGGCGACACAGAGGTAGCAGTACTCCGGGTTCTGATACGCCTTGAGCGTGATGGGCAGGCCAGCCGGTGCATATTTGAGGGCGTTGTCGATCATGTTGGCCATGGCCTGGAACAGCAGGGCCTTGTCACCGTAGAGCCAGCAGTCGCGGGGGGCTTGAATCAGCAGCGGGCAGCAGCGCTCCTCGGCCAGCGGCAGGTAATACTCGACCACATCTGCCAGCAGGCCATGGGCGGGGAAGGTTTCGAACTGATAGGCCAGGCGCCCGGTCTCCACTTCGGCGACCCTCATCACCGCGCGGAACAGGTTCTGGATACGCTCACTGTCCTGCACCGCTTGCAGTAGCTCAACGCGGGCTTGGCCGTCGACCATGTCCACTGCGCTCAGCAGGCGGCTTTGCAGGCGCGTGAGGGGGGTGCGCAGTTCATGGGCGATGTGGGTGCTGATGTTCTTCACTTCGTCCATCAGCTTGTTGATGCGCAACAGGCCCTGATTGATCTCCAGGCCCAGGCGGTCGAACTCATCACCTTGTTGGGCATAGGGTACGCGCACGCTGTGATCGCCACCGGCATAACGTGCCAGTGCATCGCGGATGCTGTTGATGCGGTACAGGTTGCGCATGCTGAACGGCAGGCTGATCAACACGATGGACAGCAGGATGACCAGCAGTCCGGCACCGGCGATCAGCGGGATCATGCGCGTGCGTTCAAGCATGGGGCGCAAGTCATAGGCGCTGAAATACTGGCCACCGCCCGGCAGTGGCATCAGTAGGCCAAGGATGTCTGCTTCGCGTCCTTTGGCGGTGCGCAGCGTGCCATGGCGCCAGTTGGTATTGCACGGAGCAGGGCAGTCCATCTTCGGCAGCAGCCGGGCATCACCGAACAGGGCGTTGCCAGCTTCGTCAAAGACGATCGAGTGGCGGTCCTTGCGCACCTCCAGGGCCTGGCCGTTGAGCAGGTTGCGCGCGGCTTCGCGGGCATCGCTCAAGCGCCCGTGGTATTGCTGGGTGCGTACGTCGGTGAGGATCATGTCGCGCACATGGCTGCGCATCACAACCACCAGCAACTGGTTGCTGAGGATGATCGACGCCAGGGCTACCAATAGGCAGATGAAGGCAATCGTGGTGGCTTGGCGAAAGTTACTGGTGTTGAGCAGCAGTTTCAGGTTGCGGTTAACCAAATACATAGCCGATTGCCCGAACGGTACGAATCATTGCGCGCTCGAAGCCCTTGTCGAGTTTGTTGCGTAATTTTGACAGGTGTACGTCGATCAGGTTGGTTTGTGGGTCGAAGTGATAACCCCAGACTTTCTCCAGCAACATGCCCCGGGTCACGGTCTGGCCGACATGTTCTGCCAATACCTGCAGCAGTTTGAACTCTTTATCGGTGAGGTCGATGCGCCGCCCGGCACGAGTGACTTCCCGGCGCGCCAGGTCGATCTGCATGTCTTCGACCTGAATGCAGTCTTCCTGGGCGGTCTGGTTGTGACGCCTGGCCAGCAGCTCCAGGCGCAGCAACAGCTCGGTAAAGTCAAAGGGCTTGCCCAGATAATCGTCGGCACCGGCGCGAAGGCCTTCCACGCGATCGCTGGATTGGTCGTTGGCCGACAGGATCAGGATGGGCGGGCGCGCCACGCCGTGCAGGCGGTTGAGTACTTCTATCCCATCCATGCGCGGCAGCATGCGGTCGAGGATTACCACATCGAAGGCTTCATTCTTGAGAATCTGTAACGCACCTTCGCCATTGTCTATCAGCCGACAGTTGTGGCCGTAGGCATGCAGTTTGCTGCCAAGCCAGTGGCTGACTGAGCTGTCATCTTCTACCACCAGAACACGCATGCAGAACTCCTTTCTAGTGTGGGATAGAGGCGGGGGTCTTGTACCAAGCGCCCTGGAAAATGCTCAGTTAAGAATTGTTAAATGGGTGAGTTGAGAATCATTATCAGTTGTGGCGAGCCAGGAGTAAATGCTCCATCTGGCTTTTTTATCGTTTGGTCGGCGTGGCGAGTGCCCGGCCCAGGGGGGAGGCTGTGTTTAGCCGCGCTGGTGCGTGAGATCACCGCGCGGGTGCGCGGCGAGCTACAGGAAAGGTTGTCGTACAACCGGATGCGCTATGATGCGCGTTCCTCCGCTAACCGAGATACCCGTTCTTGATGGACAACCCGAACGTCCAGCCCACCGTTCGCCGCCGGCACCGCAGCCTGGCCGAAGAACTGGTCACCGAGCTTTCCCGGCGCATCTGTACCGGTGAGCTCCCGCGTGGCACCAAGCTGCCCACCGAATCCGAAGTGATGGCCGAACATGGTGTGAGCCGCACGGTGGTGCGCGAGGCCATTTCGCGTCTGCAGGCTTCGGGCCTGGTGGAAACCCGGCACGGCGTCGGCACCTTTGTGAAGGATATTCCCAGCCCCAGCGGGTTTCGCATCGATCCGGACACCATCGTGACCTTGCAGGATGTGCTGGCTGTGCTGGAGTTGCGCATCAGCCTGGAGGTGGAGGCCGCCGGCCTGGCGTGCGTGGGGCGGACCGACCAGCAATTGCAGGTGATGCGCGACTCGCTGGATGCGCTGAACTCGCGGGCGGTGAGTGCCGACTATGCGGTGTCGGCAGACTTTCAGTTTCACCAGCAGATCGCGTTGGCCACGGGCAATCGCTACTTCACCGATATCATGTTGCACCTGGGGGTCAACATCCTGCCGCGTACACGCCTGCACTCAAAACGCTTGGCCAACGACAACAAGGAACCCTTCCTGCAGCGCTTGAGTCGTGAGCATGAGGACATCTACAAAGCCATCCTGCGCCGTGACGCCGATGCGGCTCGGGCGGCGATGCGCCTGCATCTGTCCAACAGCCGCGAGCGTATGCGCCGGGCCTATGAAGCCGCCGCCGCCGAATTGTCGAATGGCCCGGCCGCGGTGAACGCGCCGCCCTGAAGCCCGCTGCCCGGTTCATCAGCCGCCGCTGGCGGTTGCTGCTCGACCTTGGCGCGAAACTGCTCCGAACTGTCCTTGGGTGCAAAACCCAGGTGCTCGGTGTGCCGAGTGCTCCACCAGCGATCCCGATTGGCCGACACGCCATACACCACACTGTGCCCGACGTCCTTGGCCAGCAGGGCGCGCGCCACCAGATGGTCCAGGTCGCTGTAACTCAGCCACGTCGAAAGCATCCGCCGGTTGCTTGGCTCGGGGAACGACGAGCCGATGCGCAAGCTCACGGTTTCAATCCCGTAGCGGTGAAAGTAGAACGCCGCCAGGTCTTCGCCGTAGGCCTTGGAGAGCGCGTAGTAGCCATCCGGACGGCGCTGTGAGTGCACGTCCAGTTCAACGTCCTGGGGATAGAAACCGGTGACGTGGTTGGAGCTGGCAAACACAATCCGCTTGACTCCCTGTTGTCGCGCCGCCTCATAAATGTGGAACGTGCCGCGAATATTGGCGTCGAGAATCTCCTCGAATGGCCGCTCCACTGAAATCCCGCCCAAATGAACGATGGCGTCGACGCCGTTGACCAGCGCCGCAACGGCGGCCTTGTCGGCCAGGTTGCAGGCGATCACTTCGTCGTGCTCACCACGGCTCGGCGCCATGGGGCTGATGTCCGAGACGCGGACGATGTCGGCATGGGCCTGCAAGGTTTCGCGCAGGATTTGCCCCAGGCCGCCGGCGGCGCCGGTGAGCAGAATGCGCGTGAAGGGTTTGGGTTGTGTGGTCATGGTCAGGTCTTCCATTGAACGCTGAATGCAGGTGGCTTGCCTGTCGAGCGATGCGCGCTCGCCAGGCAAGTCGTGGGGGCTTTACATGAAGTTGTACTGGATGCCCAGGCGCCACCGCGCCTGGCGGTCTTCGGACGTGGAGTTGACCTTCACATCACCAATCTCCATGAACGGAGCCCATTCCTTGGTGAGCTTGTATTTGACGGATAGGTTCTGTTCGTAATCGCTCTTCTTGTTGTCGTAGCGGATGTAGTCAGTCTTGAAGTAAATGAACTGATATTCATACGCCCACTTACTGGCCGGCGTGTAGCCGAGCCAGCCCTCGAAACGATGGGTGGTCTGGTCATCCTTGATGTGGTCGGGCAAGTCCTCGTCCACCTGATCGCGGTCCAGCTTCTTGGTATCCAGGCGATAGCGCGTGGCGGCGTAGAAGGCGTCGTTGATCTTGTAGTTGTACTTGAGGCCTAACTTGTAGGTGGTCGAGTCTTTCGAGCTGTCCATCTGGAACGCCGGGGTCAGCGTCGATTGCGCGCTGAGTTTGTAGTTGTAGCTCACGGTGAACTCGTGTCCGTTGTTGACCATGTTGTCGTAGGCGACGTCTTCCCGGTCTCCGGCGGTGCGGTATTTCATTTCCGCTTCAAATCCCAGGCCACTGTCCAGGCGGTAGTTGAGCTTGATTCGGTCAGCGTGGGCGCTGTCCTCCTCGGTGAACTGGTGGCGGTAGTTGATGCTGGCAGAGTCAGCGCTGACATACAGCGGCAGGCCGAGGGTCAGGGCAGTAACGAGCGTGCGTAGGGTGGTGTTCATACGGTCTTCTTTTTTGTTTTTGTTAGGGTCGTTTGACGGTTGCTACGGCAGTGCGTTGTTGCGTATGGATCTCATCTAAGGTGCCGATATACGTTATCGTACGACAAGACGACTCGTCTATGGGTTATCGGTGGTTTTGAAACATCTTGAAATATATGTGCCCAGTGAATAGGGCTTTTTAGCAATTCAGGTTATTCCTTAGTTGTCTTTAAAAATAAGGGTTTTGTCGGGATTTGCTGAAAATGTACACAGATGGGAGGCAGGTTATTGGGTCTTTTCAAGTGTTGTACGATGACCTATGATCGGTCGCAACAGACGACACTCCCGTCACAAATCCAATAAGAAGGCTTACGACGTCCATGAGAATCACAGCAGTCAACGTCCAGGTATTTTCCTACCCGACCCGCCGCGCAGTGGACAGTGCCGGCCATGCGCACCCGGGTGATGTCACCCAGGCGCAGATGGCTTTGCTGCGCATCCAGACCGAAGACGGCCAGGAGGGTTATGCCTTCGGCGCGCCCGAACTGATCCGTCCGTATGTGCTCGATGGTTTCGTGCGCAAAGTGCTGGTGGGGCAGAACGCCTTCGATCGCGAAAAGATCTGGCACGACCTCGCGCATTGGCAGCGTGGCAGTGCCAGCCAGTTGACCGACCGCGCCTTGGCGCTGGTCGAGCAGGCCCTGTGGGATTGGGCCGGGCGCAAACTGGGTGTGCCGGTGCACAAGTTGATTGGTGGTTTCCGCGACAAGGTGCCGGCCTACGGCTCCACCATGTGTGGCGACGAACTGCCCGGTGGCCTGGCCACCCCTGAAGACTACGGGCGTTTTGCCGAGACCCTGGTGCAGCGTGGCTACAAGGCCATCAAGTTGCACACCTGGATGCCGCCGGTGTCGTTCGCGCCGAGCCCGCGCATCGACGTCAAGGCCTGCGCTGCGGTACGCGAAGCGGTCGGGCCGGACATCGCCCTGATGCTTGACGGTTATCACTGGTACAGCCGCACCGAAGCGCTGTACATCGGGCGTGAGCTGGAGAAGCTCGACTTCGCCTGGTTCGAAGAGCCGATGATGGAAGAGTCCGCCGAGTCCTATGCCTGGCTGGCGGGGCAGTTGGATATTCCGGTGCTGGGCCCGGAAACCCTGTCCGGTAAACACCTGAGCCGCGCCAGTTGGGTCAAGCACGATGTGTGCGATATCTTGCGCGCCGGTGTGGCGGGCGTCGGTGGGATCGCGCCGTGCCTGAAGGTTGCGCACCTGGCTGAATCCTTCGGCATGGATTGCGAGATTCATGGCAACGGCGCCGCCAACCTGGCTGTCGTCGGCGCGATCAAGAACTGCACCTGGTATGAGCGCGGCCTGTTGCACCCGTACCTGGATTACGACGAAGTACCGGCTTACCTCAAGCGTCTGGTAGACCCGATGGACAGCGACGGTTTTGTGCACTTGTCCGACTTGCCGGGCCTGGGTGAAGACATCGATTTCAACTTCATCGAGACCAATACGCTTAAAAGCTTCTGACGTGCACACGGTCAGTCCGGCATGAGTCGGGCTGATCAAGAGCACCTACCAATACAAGAATAAATATAAAAAAGGCACTCTTGTTATGAGCATTTTCCCTTCGCTGTGGGCGCGGGTGTTCGTCGCCGCCCTGGCCGTTACCGCTGTACCTGCAAGCTTTGCAAAAACCCCGGCCGATCAACTGATCGTCGGCATGAGCATGATCAACCTGCTGTCCCTTGACCCGGCGGCCGCCACCGGGCTGGACGTGTCGGAGATCAACGCCAATCTCTATGACATGTTGCTGGTGCAGGACGTCGCCCAGCCGGATCGCCTGGTACCGGCGCTGGCCGAGCGCTGGCAGGTCAGTGATGACCGCAAGACGCTGACCTTCAACCTGCGCACCGGAGTGAAATTCCAGTCCGGCAATGACCTGAGTGCCGAAGACGTTGCCTGGTCGTTGCAGCGCGTGCTCAAGCTCAACCTGGCGCTGGCTTCCACCTGGAAGGCCTATGGCTTTACGGCCGAGAACGTCGAGCGCTACATGCGTGCCACGGATGCCACGACCTTCGTGATCGAGCTGCCTCGGCCGACCGACCCGCTGCTGGTGCTCAACACCCTGGCGACCTCGCCGAGTGCGTTCATCCTCGATCGCAAAAAAGTCCTCGAGCACCAAAAAGGCAGCGACATGGGCGCCGCCTGGCTGGTGACTCACGCCGCCGGCAGCGGTGCATTTGTGCTGAATGACTGGCGCGCCAACGACGTGATCCTGATGACCCGTTTCGACGGGTACTGGGGCGGCCCGGCCAAGCTCAAGCGCATCGTCATGCGCAACATGACCGAGTCGCAGTCGTTGCGCCTGATGATCGAGCGCGGCGACCTGGACATCGCCAAAGGCATGTCCGCGCCGGACATCGAAGCCCTGCAGAAAAGCGACAAGGTCCGCACCCAGACCTTGCAGCGCGGCACCCTGTACTACGTAGCCCTGAGCGTGAAGCAACCGATGTTTGCCGATGCGCGTGTGCGCAAGGCCGTGCGTGCGCTGATCGATTACCAGGGCATCAACCAGACCGTCATGCCCCATTACGGGGTGATCAACCAACGGCCGCTGCCGCTGGGCCTGGCCGCGCGCCTGCCGGATCCGGGTTACACGCTCAACGTCGAACAGGCCAAGGCCTGGCTGGCCGAGGCCGGTTACCCGAACGGTTTCAAGACCACCATCCGCGTGCTCGCCGAACCGCCGTTTATCAACATTGCCTCCAACCTGCAGTCGACCCTGGCCCAGGCCGGTATCGACGCCAGCATCATCACCGGCACGGGCAACCAGATCTACGGCGCAATGCGTGAGCGCAACTTCGACATTATCGTCGGTCGCGGCGGTGGCGGCGCGGAACGGCATCCGCACTCCAGCCTGCGTACGCTGGTGTACAACCCGGATAACCGCGATGAAGCCAAGCTCACCAACTTCCAGGGCTGGCGCACGTCCTTCTACAGCCCTGAGCTGAACCAACTGATCGAGCGCGCGGAAGTCGAGCCTGACACAGGCAAGCAACTGGCCCAATACCGCGACATCCAGGAACAGGTCGACCGGCAGGTCGGGGCCATTTTGCCGGTCTCGCAAATGACCGACACCGTGGTGGTGTACGACGACGTGGCCGACTTCCAGGGCCATACGGCCGCGACCACGCGCTACAAAGACGTCTACAAGAAGCGCTGACCGATTATCAGGAGCTCACTATGTTTGTTATGACTGCCTCTGTCATGGGCGCTCGCGCGTCCAACACAGCCCGGCGTGCCGGTACGGTGCTGGTGACCTTGCTCGGCCTGCTGGCCCTGACGTTCATCATCGGCCGGGTCATGCCGCTCGACCCCGTGCTGGCGGTAGTCGGGCCGGATGCCGACAGTTCCACCTACGATCAGGTGTACCGGTCGATGGGCCTGGACAAGCCGATCTGGACCCAATTCGGCCTGTACCTCAATGACCTGCTCCACGGTGACTTCGGCAATGCGCTATTGACCGGCCACCCGGTACTCGACGACATCCTGCGCGTATTCCCCGCGACGATCGAACTGGCCACCCTGGCGATCCTGTTCGGCGTGCTGATCGGCTTGCCGCTGGGCGTCTGTGCGGCCAGCAACCAGGGTCGCCTCGGCGATCACGTGGCGCGGGTGATCACCTTGTTCGGCTACTCCACGCCGATTTTCTGGCTGGGCATGATGGGGCTGCTGGTGTTCTACGCCTGGCTCGGCTGGGCCGGTGGAGCGGGGCGCATCGACCTGGCCTATGACGGCATGGTGCCCGAGGTCACCGGCCTGCTGCTGATCGACTCGACCCTGGCACGTGACTGGGATGCCTTCGCCAGCGCCCTGCGCCACATCGTGTTGCCGGCGCTGATCCTCGGCCTGAACTCGGTGGCGTATATCAGCCGCATGACCCGCAGCTTCATGCTCGAGCAGCTGTCCCAGGAGTACATCATCACCGCGCGGGTCAAGGGCCTTTCCCGTCGCCAGGTGGTGTGGGGGCATGCGTTTCGCAACATCCTCGTGCAGTTGCTGACGGTGGTTGCGCTGGCCTATGGCTCGTTGCTGGAGGGCGCGGTGCTGATCGAAACCGTATTTGCCTGGCCGGGGTTCGGCCAGTACCTGACCAGCAGCCTGATGCTCGGCGACATGAACGCGGTGATGGGCTGCGTGCTGGTGATCGGCTTGATTTTCGTCGCGCTCAACCTGATCAGCGACGCCTTATACAAGGTGTTCGACCCCCGTACCCGTTAACGCACTGCGCAGTACCGATAAAACTATAAAAAGAAGGAATTTTGCATGAAGACGGTATTTTCAACACTGCACCTTGGCCTGTTGACGGCGGTACTCGCCCTTGGGCCGATGACAGCGGCCAGCGCCAAGACCCCCGCCGATCAATTGATCGTCGGCATGAGCATGGTCAACCTGTTTTCCATCGACCCGGCCAATGCGCCCGGCCTGGATGCCTCCGGCGTCAACGCCAACCTCTATGACACGCTGATCAAGCGCGACCAGGGCAATCCGGAAAAACACCTGCCGCAATTGGCCGAACGCTGGGACGTCAGCGAAGACGGCAAGCAGGTGACCTTTCATCTGCGCCAGGATGTGAAATTCCATTCAGGCAACCCGCTGACCGCCGAGGACGTGGCGTGGTCGCTGTACCGGGTGATGAAGCTCAATTTTGGCCTGGCCACCACCTGGAAGGCCTACGGCTACAGCGTCGAGAACATCCAATCGCTGATCCGCGCCACGGACGCCCACACCCTGGTCATCGACCTGCCGCAGACCATGGACCCGCTGCTGCTGGTGGACTCCCTGGCGATCTCGCCGAGCGCCGTGGTAGTGGACCGCAAGACGGCCCTGGCGCATGAAAAAAATGGCGACCTCGGCGCCGGCTGGCTGGTGACGAACGAGGCGGGCAGTGGCCCCTTCGTGCTGACCAAATGGAGTGCCAACGATTCGCTGCTGCTGACCCGTTTCGACGGCTACTGGGGCGGCGCGGCCAAGCTCAAGCGCGTGGTGGTGCGGCACATGACTGAATCCCAGTCGCTGCGCCTGATGCTCGAACGCGGCGACCTCGACCTGGCCTACGGCATGGCGGCACCGGACATTCGCGCCATCGACGGCTCGGACAAGATCCAGGTGCAATCATTGCCGCGCGGCACCATGTACTACGTGGCGATGAGCATGAAGCAACCCGAGTTTGCCAAGCCTAAGGTGCGTGAAGCGGTGCGCAACCTGATCGACTACAAGGGCCTGGATGAACAGGTGATGCCGTATTACGGCAAGCTCAATCAGCAGCCGATGCAGCTGGGGCTGGAAGCGCGCTTGCCGGATCCGGGCTATCACATGGATGTGGCCAAGGCGAAACAGCTGCTGGCCGAGGCGGGTTACCCCAACGGTTTCAACACCACCATTCGCACGCTGTCGGAACCGCCGTTCATCGACATCGCCGCGCGCCTGCAAGCGACCCTGGCTGAGGGCGGGATCAAGGCCAGCATCGTCACCGGCACCGGCAACCAGGTCTATGGCGCCATGCGCGCGCGCAATTTCGAGATCATCGTGGCCCGCGGCGCCGAGCGTTATCCGCACCCGTATTTCAGTCTGCGCACCTTCGCCTACAACCCCAACAACAGCGATGACGCCGGCTTGCCGAACTTCCAGGGCTGGCGCGCTTCATTCTTCAATCCGCAGCTCAACAGCCTGATCGACCAGGCTGGGGTGACGCGCGATGCGGCGCAGCGGGTCAGCCTGTATCACCAGGCGCAGACGCTCTATGACCAGCAGGTGGGGCCGATCCTGATGATCTCGCAGATGACCGACACCGTGGTCAGCGCTGCCGACGTCAAGGGTTTCAGCGGTGACGATGCCGAGGCCACCCGTTACCTGGGTGTCTACAAGCAGCGTTGAGTGGGGCTGCGGCCCTTCAGAATTCACACAGAGAAGATGCTTATGAATGCCAATCTGTCTTCCATCGAAACGGCGGCGAAGCGGCCGGTGGATCGCTCGCCGGGCTCCAGTTTCGATGCCTTCTGCAAGAGCGGCCTGCGGGTGCTGCGTCACCTGTTGCGTAACCCCATGACCCTGGCGGGTCTGCTGGTTGCGCTGCTATTGGTGGTGGTCGCGGCCTTTGCGCCGTGGATCGCCACCCATGACCCGGTCGCGCAGAACCTCGCCACAGCCTTGCAGGCGCCGGGCTCGGCGCACTGGTTCGGCACCGACGAATACGGCCGGGATATTTTCAGTCGGCTGGTCTATGGCTCGCGGATCACGCTGTACATCATTGCCCTGGTAACCGTGATCGTCGGTCCCATCGGGCTGTTTATCGGCACCGTCTCGGGCTACTTCGGCGGGGCGGTCGACACGGTGTTCATGCGCCTGACCGACATCTTTATTTCCTTCCCCAGCCTGGTCCTGGCGCTGGCCTTTATCGCTGCCCTGGGCCCTGGCCTGGAGCATGCGGTGGTGGCGATTGCCTTGACTTCCTGGCCACCGATTGCGCGGCTCGCGCGGGCTGAAACCCTGTCCCTGCGCAACGCCGACTTTGTCGTCGCCGTGGAACTGCAAGGCGCGTCGCCGGCGCGGATTATCCTGCGCCATATCGTGCCGATGTGCCTGTCCTCGGTGATCATCCGCCTGACCATGAACATGGCCGGGATCATCCTCACCGCGGCCGCTTTGGGCTTCCTCGGCCTGGGTGCCCAGGCGCCGCTGCCGGAGTGGGGCGCGATGATTTCCACCGGGCGCCGCTACATGCTTGAGTGCTGGTGGCTGGTGGCGGTTCCCGGGGCGGCGATCATGTTGGTCAGCCTGGCCTTCAACCTGTTAGGCGATGGCCTGCGGGACATCCTTGATCCGCGCAGCGAATAATCGGAGAACACCTTATGTCCGCCATCAAACTGAATGTCGAAGGGCTTAATGTGCGCTTCGTCAGTGGCCAGAAAGAAACCCACGCCGTGCGCGATGTGTCCTTTACCTTGGGTCGGGAGAAGCTGGCGATTGTCGGTGAGTCCGGCTCAGGCAAGTCCACCGTCGGGCGCAGCCTGCTCAAGCTGCATCCGCCCAGCGCGAAAATCACCGCCAAGGCCATGGCGTTTGGCGAGGTTGACCTGCTCTCGGCCAGTGAAAAGGCAATGCAGAAGATTCGCGGCCAGCGCATCTCGATGATCATGCAAGACCCCAAGTACTCGCTGAACCCGGTGGTCAAGGTGGGCGACCAGATTGCCGAAGCCTACCTGGCCCACCACAAGGCCAGTCGCGGTGATGCGCGCGAGCGGGTCATGCAGATGCTCGAGCAGGTGCATATCCGCGATCCGAAGCGGGTCTACAACCTGTACCCGCACGAAGTGTCCGGCGGTATGGGCCAGCGCATCATGATCGCGATGATGGTAATCACGCGTCCGGAAGTGATCATTGCCGATGAGCCTACGTCGGCGCTGGATGTCTCGGTGCGCCAGCAAGTGCTCAACGTGCTGGAAGAACTGGTGGACCAGCAGCAGATGGGGCTGATTTTTGTCAGTCACGACCTCAACCTGGTGCGCAACTACTGTGACCGCGTGTTGGTGATGTACGCCGGGCGCGTCGTCGAATCCCTGGCTGCCTGCGACCTGCAATACGCCGAGCACCCCTACACCCGTGGCCTGCTGGCCGCGCTGCCGAGCATGGATAACCGTCGCGTGCACCTGCCGGTGCTCAAGCGCGATCCACTCTGGCTGACTCAATAAGGAACCTGACCATGCCCATGATCCAAGCGCACGCCTTGAACCTGAGTTTCGGCACCGGCGCTGCCATCAACCAGGTGCTGCACGATGTGAGCCTGAGTGTCGCCGACGGCGAATCGTTCGGCCTGGTGGGGGAGTCCGGTTCGGGCAAGACCACCGTACTGCGCTGCCTGGCCGGGCAATACCGGCATTGGCACGGGGCGCTGAGCATCGCCGGCGCGCCGTTGCAGCACAAGATTCCCAAGGAGCACTTTCGCAAAGTGCAGATGGTCTTCCAGGACCCCTATGGCTCCCTGCACCCCCGGCACACCATCGACACCGCCCTGCGCGAACCGCTGATCATCCACGGGGTAGGGGACAAGGACGACCGGATCAACGAGATCCTGCTCAAGGTCGGCCTGAACGACAGCTTCCGCTTCCGCTATCCGCATCAGTTGTCCGGTGGGCAGCGCCAACGCGTGGCGATTGCCCGCGCATTGATCCTTGAGCCCCGCGTGCTGTTGCTGGATGAGCCGACCTCGGCCCTGGATGTGTCGGTGCAGGCCGAGATCCTCAACTTGCTGGCGGACCTGCGCGAGCGCGAGAAACTCACCTATCTGCTGGTCACTCATGATCTGGGGGTGGTCACTCACTTGTGCGACCGGGTGGCGGTGATGCAGCACGGCAGGATCGTCGAATTGCTCGACTGCCAGGCCCTGAGTCAGGACCAGGCCGTGCACGACTACACGCGCATGCTGGTGCAGGCCAGCCGTGACTTCAGTCAGGAATCTGTAGGGCGTAAGGTCGGCTGATTCCTATAGTCATCGTATGACTTTGATTGAGTGATGATGCGTGTCTTCAAGTTTTTTGCACGTAATAAGCTGGTTTTATTGATTAAATTATATTGGCGCAAACAAAAGCGCTTAGAGGGTAGCTAACTCATCTGTTCAGTTGTACGATGACGTACCTCTTGAGGTATTCCCTTTATTTTTCGATTTGAGGTTTGCGAACATGACGCCACAAGAACTAAAAACAGTCCTGTCTTCCGGCTTGCTCTCGTTCCCGGTTACCGACTTTGACGCGGCCGGTGACTTCCGCGCCGACACCTATGCACGCCGCCTGGAATGGCTGGCACCCTACGGCGCCAGCGCGTTGTTCGCGGCAGGGGGCACCGGCGAATTCTTCTCCCTGGAAGCCAAGGAATACACGCAGATCATCAAGACTGCGGTGGACACCTGCAAAGGCCAGGTGCCCATCCTCGCCGGTGCTGGTGGCCCTACACGCCAGGCTATCGCCTATGCTCAGGAAGCCGAGCGCCTCGGTGCCGCCGGTATTCTGCTGATGCCACATTACCTCACCGAAGCCAGCCAGAAAGGCCTGGTGGCCCACGTTGAGCAGGTGTGCAACTCGGTGGATTTCGGCGTGGTGGTGTACAACCGCAACCTGTGCCGTCTCAATGCCGACAGCCTGGAACAGTTGGCCGAGCGCTGCCCGAACCTGATCGGTTTCAAGGACGGTATCGGTGAAGTCGAATCGATGGTGTCGATCCGTCGTCGCCTCGGCGACCGCCTGACCTACCTCGGCGGGCTGCCGACCGCCGAAGTCTATGCAGCGGCCTACAAGGCCCTGGGCGTGCCGGTGTATTCCTCGGCGGTGTTCAACTTCATCCCGAAAACCGCGATGGATTTCTACCGCGCGGTGGCCGCCGACGACCACGCCACCGTGGGCCGCTTGATCGATGATTTCTTCCTGCCGTACCTGGCGATCCGCAACCGCTGCGAAGGATATGGCGTGAGTATCGTCAAGGCCGGTGCACGCCTGGTCGGCCACGACGCCGGCCCGGTGCGCGCGCCGTTGACCGACTTGCTGCCTGAAGAAGTGGAGCAATTGGACGTGCTGATCAAGGCGCTGGGCGCCCAGTAAACAAGGCGTTCGAAAAACACTGGAGATCAATGTGGGAGCTCGACAGCTCCCACATTCAACCTGCTTGTGAGGATCCACCATGCCCCACTGCATCATCGATTGCCCAGCGGCCTTGGCCCAACGCATCGGCGAACACACCCTGCTGGCCACCGTACACGATGCCCTCGACAGCTTCGGCGTATTCAAGCCCGGCGACATCAAGGTGCGGCTCAACGGCTTCAGCCATTACCGCTGTGGCAGCACTCAAGATGACTTCGTGCACGTTGCCCTGTACCTGTTCGCCGGGCGCACTGCCGAACAACAGCGCAGCCTGGCTTCGGCGACGCTGGGCGCCCTGATTGAACTGCTGCCGCAGGTCGAGGCGCTGTCCATGGACGTGCGCGAAATGCCCCGCGAAACCTTCGTCAATCGCAGCCAATACCTCGAAGAGTCCGGGCGGCAGATGTAGCGCCCCTCGGTGTGAATACCGGCAAAAACAAGGAGAACAACATGCCGTATCAACCCTCGAAAACAACCCCGGTGCGTTGCGCGCTGGTCCTCGTGGCCCTTGGATGCAGCCCGCTGGCATGGGCGCTGCAAGCCCCGTCAAAACTGCAAGTACCGACGCTGGCTTTTGATGACCGGCAAATCATCCTGGTGTGGGAAAAGCCTGCCGAGCACGCGGGCATCAAGGATTACCGGGTATACGCTAATGGCACGCTGCTGGGCAGCGCCAATGCCAACAATGACCAGGTGTCACCGGCCAAACCCTACATCGACCAGTTTTATCGGCAAGACACTGCCAACTTCCATCATCGCATCGGCATTCACAGCTTCACCGCCCACGGCCTAAAGCCCGACACGGCGTACCGCTTCACCGTGCGTTCGGTGGACGGCAACGGCAAAGAGTCCGCCGACAGCGCCCCGGTGCTGCAACGCACTACTCAGGTTGCGGCGGTATTTGACGTGAAAAAATACGGCGCCAAAGGCGACGGCAGCCATCTCGATACCCAGGCGATCCAGAACGCCATCGATGCCTGCACCGTCGGTTGCAAAGTCTTGCTGCCTGAAGGCACCTACAAAAGCGGCGCGCTCTACCTCAAGAGCAACATGACCCTGGAGATCGCCGAAGGCGCGACCCTGCTCGGTTCCGAGCGCGCCGAAGATTACCCGTTGGCCGGCTACATCCAGTACCCGTATTCCACCACCGTGCGCCCGGCCTCGCTGATCAACGCGTTGCCCCGCGATCCACGCCAGCATCAGTCATTCGAAAACATCCGCATCGTCGGCAAGGGCACCCTCGATGGCAATGGCTGGAAGCGTAACGCCGATGTCGTCGACGAGCGTGGCCAGGCACTGCCGTTCTACCTGCCCAGCGACAATACCCGCTACGCCCAGGACGGCATCCTGGCCAAGGCGCAGGTGGAGCAGGCCGTGGCGCGCGGCATGAACGTCAAGGATGCCTACGGGCAGATGCGCTCCTCGCTGATTACCCTGCGCAATGTGAAGAACGTGTTCTACGGCGGTTTCACCGTGGTGAACCCGGCGTTCCACGGCATCATGAACCTGGAGACCGAAAACGTGGTGCTGGCCAACACCACCCACAAGACCTACGACGCCAACAACGGCGACGGCATCGAGTTCGCCAACAGCAAGGGCGCGATGGTGTTCAACAACTTCTTCGACACCGGTGATGACTGTGTGAACTTCGCTGCCGGCACCGGTGCCGATGCCGTGCATCAACCGCCGCAGGAAGACGCGTGGATCTTCAACAACTACTTCCGCAAGGGCCATGGCATGGTGGTCGCCGGCAGCCATACCGGTGCCTGGATCCAGAACATCCTGGCCGAAGACAACGTGTCGGACGGCACCGATGCCGGGTTGCGCATGAAAAGCACCAACTTCATGGGCGGCGGCGCGCGCAACGTGACGTTCCGCGACTCGGCGATCCGCAACACCGTCAAGCAGGCGTTCATTTTTACCCTCGACTACAACGACCCGAACGCCAAGCTCGACTATCAGCGCTCAACCATAGCGGGGCAGTTCAAGGACGTTCGGGTGAGCGACGTGAGCGTAGAAAATGCTCAAGGCGCGGCGATCGAGGTCAAGGGCGATGCAGCGCACAACGCCTACCATCAGGGCCTGGTGTTCGAGCGTGTGCGTTTTCGCGGCGCGGCCAAGGCGCGTATCGACGGGCTGAAAGACTCACGCTTCGACCGCGTGGTCTTCAGCCAGACCGGCGATGCCAACCCGTGGCAGGTCAGCGGTAGCCAAGGGCTGGTGTTCAAGGAGGTGGAGCCGGCGCCGTAAGCGCAAACGTTATGGTGAATGGACCCTTGTAGTGAGCGGGCTTGCCCCGCGCTGGGCTGCGAAGCAGCCCCAATAAGAACGCTGCAGTGTGCCAGACAGTTCCGGGCCTGTGTTTTGGGGCTGCTGCGCAGCCCAGCGCGGGGCAAGCCCGCTCGCCACAGGTACGGTGTTCGCTCTTAACTGAACGGCCCGCTCATCACTGGGGAATCTATTACGTCCTACGTTAATAGACCTGCGGCACAATGATTTGCGCTGGCGTCGGGCTGCGCGAGTAGTCCTCCTGCCTGACCCGTTGCGGCAGCTCGATCACCGGCAGTTCCACTTCCTCATAAGGCATCTGCCCGAGCAGGTGGTGGATGCAGTTGAGTCGGGCTTTCTTTTTGTCATCGGCCTGCACCACCCACCATGGCGCTTCGGCGATGTGGGTGCGCTCGAGCATGACTTCCTTGGCCTTGGTGTAAGCCTCCCAGCGCCGACGCGACTCCAGGTCCATGGGGCTGAGTTTCCACTGTTTGAGCGGGTCGTGAATGCGGCTGAGAAAGCGCAGGTGCTGTTCCTGGTCGGAAATGGAGAACCAGTATTTGATCAGCTGGATGCCGGAGCGGGCGAGCATGCGCTCGAACTCCGGCACGGTGCGGAAGAACTCTTCGTACTGGTCCTCGTTGCAAAAGCCCATGACTTGCTCGACGCCGGCGCGGTTGTACCAACTGCGGTCGAACAGCACGATTTCACCGGCCGCCGGCAGGTGCGAGACGTAACGCTGGAAGTACCACTGCGTCTGTTCGCGGTCGTTGGGGGCGGGCAGGGCGGCGACGCGGCAGACCCGCGGGTTGAGTCGCTGGGTAATGCGCTTGATCACACCGCCCTTGCCGGCGGCATCGCGGCCCTCGAACAGGATCACCACTTTGGCGCCGGTCTTGACCACCCAGCTTTGCAGCTTCACCAGTTCGCCTTGCAGGCGGAACAATTCGCTGAAGTAAATCCTGCGCGCGGCCTTTTCCGGGCTTTCCTCGACGTGCTCATCGAACAGCGCATTCAGGTCGTGCCCGTCTTCGGATAATTCCAGTTCCAGCTCTTCGTCACTGTGATCCAGCAGCTCTCGGTGGATGCGCTGGATCAAGGCGTCGTCTACTGCAGACATGGGAGGCACTCGCGTCGTGGGGGGATGGCAAAGTCTTAGTCGCATTTTGTTACCAACCAATTACATCGAAATGCGTGGCTGTGGCGAAAAGGAGGGGCGAAATAGCGGTTTGCCACTCAATTTTCATAAAAGCGTAACAAAGCTGCTGCAAAGTGCCGGGAGCCCGTAATCACAAGGATTTCCCTGAATGAAACGTCTGATGAAGTCAGCTGCACTCGCCGTTGCGGTTTCTCTAAGTGCCACCTCGGTATTTGCTGCCGAGAACGTCCGTCTGACAGGTTCTGGCGCCAGTTTCCCAGCGCCGATCTACCTCACCTGGTTCAAGGATTTCAGCAAGAAGACCGATGGCGTCACGGTTGACTACCAATCCAAAGGCAGTGGCGCGGGTGTACAGGACTTCCTGAACAAAACCGTGGACTTCGCCGCCAGTGACTCGGCGATGAAAGATGAAGACATCGCCAAGGTCGCCGAAGGCGTGCAGTTGCTGCCGATGACCGCAGGCGAAATCGTGCTGGCGTTCAACCTGCCGGGCAATCCTAAAGAACTCAAGTTGCCACGCGATGTGTACTCCAACATCTTCCTGGGCAAGATTACCAAGTGGAACGATCCGCAGATCGTCGCCGCCAACCCTGGCCTGAAACTGCCGGATATGCCGATCACTGTGGTCGTGCGTGCGGACTCCAGCGGTACCACTGCCGTTTTCACCAAGCACTTGGCGGCCATCAACCCACAGTTCCAGAAGGACTTGGGTGAAGGCAACACCGTCAACTGGCCAGCCAGCGACAAATTCATCAAATCGCCGAAGAACGATGGTGTGACCGCCACCGTACGCCAGACCCCAGGCGCGATTGGCTATATCGAATACGGCTTCGCCAAGCTGGCCAAGGTTGACTTCGCCCAGCTGCAAAACAAGGCCGGCAAGTACGTGGTACCTAACGCCGAAAGCGGTGCCGAAGCCCTGGCGGCGGTGAAGATGCCGGAAAGCCTGGTGGCCTGGCTGCCGGATCCGGACGGTGCCAAGTCCTACCCGATCACCTCCTACACCTGGATGATCTTCCGCAAGGACAACGGCAACCCGGCCAAGGCCAAGGCCATGCGTGAAATGGTCGAGTACAGCCTGACCGAAGGTCAGAAAATCGCCGACTCGATGGGCTATATCCCGCTGCCGAAATCGGTGGTCGATCAGGTTCGCAAAGCGTCTGCCAACATCCAGTAACGCTCGTGAGGCCTCTCTCGGCGGGTGTTGTCAGCCTTGCCGGGAGAGTTACCCCCCTGTTCCGGAATTAGCCAATGAACACACCGTTTGTCGTACCGGGTAACCCGGATTCTGCCTGCCAGCCACCTTCTACGAAGGACTTCCTGGTTGACCGCACCTTCCGTGCGCTTGCGCGAATAGGCGTGGTTCTGGTGCTGGCGTTGGTGTTTGCCCTGGTCTTCGAAGTCGGCCGCAAGGCCCTGCCAGGCATGGAGAAGCACGGTTTTGACGTGCTGCTGGGCAGCGTCTGGGACGTCAACCAAGGCAAGTACGGCATTCTGCCGGCCATCTGGGGCACGCTTTACAGTGCCTTTATCGCGTTGCTGATCGCAGGTGTTTTCGGCGTCAGCATGGCGATTTTCCTCACTCAGGATTTTTTGCCGGCGAAGCTGGCGGCGGTGTTTCGTACCATCGTCGAACTGCTCGCGGCCATCCCCAGCGTCGTTTACGGCCTCTGGGGCATTTACGTGGTCATCCCGGCGATTCGGCCGTTGACCGCATGGTTGAACACTGAACTTGGCTGGATCCCCTTTTTCGGCACGTCCCTGAGCGGGCCGGGGTTGCTCCCGGCAGCATTGGTGCTGGCGATCATGATTCTGCCGACCATCGCCGCCGTGTCGCAGGATGCGCTTACGGCCGTGCCGATGAAAACCAAGCAGGCCGCCTACGGCATGGGTACCACCCACTGGGAAGCGATTCTCAAGGTGATGGTGCCGTCCGCCGCCACCGGCATCTTCGGTTCCCTGGTGCTGGGCCTGGGCCGCGCGCTCGGTGAAACCATGGCCCTGGCCATGCTGGTGGGCAACGCCAACAACATTTCTCTGTCGCTGTTTGCACCGGCCAACACCCTGGCGGCCTTGCTGGCGCTGAACTTCCCTGAAGCCGGGCCGAACGAGATCGAGGTGCTGATGTACGCCGCACTGGTGCTGATGTTGATCACGCTGATCGTGAACATCTTCGGCTCCATGATCATGATGTACGCCCAACGGGGTAATAAGTGATGACTGATCTCACTGCTGCAACCGACCTGACATCCCCCGCCGGCGCGATGCCCAGCCTGCAGCGCCGGTTCGAAGGCCGTGCCCTGCGCAGCCTGGTATTGACCACCCTGGTCTGGACGGGCGCGCTGCTGGCCAGCGTGCCGCTGATTTCCGTGCTCTACATGCTGATCATGCGCGGCGGCGCGCGCCTGAGCCTGGAAGTGTTCACCGAACTACCGCCCACCGGTTTCGAGACCGGCGGCGGTTTCGGCAACGCGATGGCCGGTACCTTCGTGATGGTCGGCATTGCCGCTGCCATCGCCGTGCCGGTCGGCATCATGGCAGCAATCTTCCTCGCCGAACTGGGCCCGGACAGCAAGCTGGCGAACGCCGCGCGTTTTGCCGCGAAGATGCTCACCGGCCTGCCTTCCATCCTCGCCGGTGTGTTTGCCTACGCCCTGGTGGTGATGACCACCGGCACCTACTCGGCCCCGGCCGGTGGTGTGGCACTGGCGGTACTGATGCTGCCGATCGTGGTGCTGACGGCTGAGGAGTCGATGCGCATGGTGCCCAAGATCATGAAGGACGCCGCCTACGGCATGGGCTGCACGCGCTCCCAGGTGATCTGGAAAATCGTCTTGCCCACCGGCCTGCCGGCCATCCTCACTGGCGTGATGCTTGCCGTGGCCCGCGCCGCAGGCGAAACCGCGCCGCTGCTGTTTACCGCGCTGTTCAGCAACTACTGGATCTACCACGACGGCAACCTGGCGGTGATGAATCCGACGGCCTCGCTGGCCGTGCTGATCTACAACTTCTCCGGCATGCCCTTCGACAACCAGCTTGAACTCGCATGGGCGGCGTCGCTGGTACTGGTAATGATCGTGCTGGTCGTGAATATCGTGAGCCGTATTTTCGGCAAGCCAAAATATTGAAAACGGGAGCATCTGAATCTTGAACGTATCAACTGCGCAAATAGCCGCTCCGTTTGTCACCCAGGCGCCTGTGGTCATGGACTGCAAGCTGGACAAGATCTTCTACGGCAACTTCATGGCCGTGCGTGACAGCCATGTGCCGATCGAAAAGAACAAGATCACCGGCTTCATCGGGCCTTCCGGCTGCGGTAAAAGTACCGTGCTGCGTAGCCTCAACCGCATGAACGACCTGGTCAAGGGCTTCCGTTTCGAGGGCCATGTGCACTTCCTCGGCCAGGACGTCTACGGCAAGGGCGTGGACCCGGTGGTCGTGCGCCGCTATATCGGCATGGTGTTCCAGCAGCCGAACCCGTTCTCGATGAGCATCTTCGACAACGTTGCCTTCGGCCTGCGCCTGAACCGCTACAAAGGCGACCTGGGCGACCGCGTCAAACACGCCCTGCAAGGCGCCGCGCTGTGGGATGAGGTCAAGGACAAGCTCAAGGTCAGCGGCCTGTCGCTCTCCGGCGGCCAGCAGCAACGCCTGTGCATCGCCCGCGCCATTGCCACCGAACCGGAAGTGCTGTTGCTCGATGAACCCTGCTCGGCGCTTGACCCGATCGCCACGCGCCGGGTCGAGGAGTTGATGGTCGAGCTGAAGAAGGACTACACCATCGCCCTGGTGACCCACAACATGCAGCAGGCCATCCGTGTGGCCGACACCACGGCGTTTTTCTCGGTGGATATTTCCCAAGGCACGCGTACCGGCTACCTGGTGGAGATGGGCCCGACGGCGCAGATCTTCGAGAACCCGCGTGAACAAATGACCGGGGACTACATCAGCGGCAAGTTCAGCTGATGCCCCTGCGGGAGCTCGGATGCTCCCGTATTTTCAACTGCTTATGGGAATGCCAATGCCTGCAACACGACGCCTTGATTTGCCCGCGATTGAACGCGCACTGCGTGAGGTGCAACAGCGCTTTGCCGAACTCAGCCGGGACTTTACCGAGCCGCGCGACCCGTTGACCGACGAAGTGCTGCACAACGTGCTTGAAGGCTACGCACTGATTGACGACTATGTGGCGCGGGGCGTCGACCTGTTTGACCTTCAGCAACTGAACCTGATGCTGGAGATCAACGCCATCGTGCTCTGTGGCCGCGACCCGGCGCGCCGCCTGGAATACGCCCAGCACCTGGCGGCGACCGAGGAGCACTTCTTCAACAACGTTGAGGGCGGCATCAAGGATTTGTACAACTGGTACTGCGCGTACCGCAGTGAATCAGTCTGGAAGCGTGCAGCCGGGGTGTATGTACGCATCCTCAGCAAGCCGCAGTTGTTCATCGAAGGCAACAACCGCAGTGGCTCCCTGATCGTCAGCTATTTGCTGATGCGTGCAGGTTTGCCGCCGTTCGTGCTGACGCTGGAGAACGCCGAGGGCTACTTCAACCCCTCGTCGGTCATCCGCAACTCAGCCAAACATGGAGTCAAGGCGTTGTATGAATTGCCCAAGATCAAGAAAAAATACGCCGCCTTCCTGGAAGAACAGGCGCCGGATCCGATGAAGTTTTTTCTCAAGGACCAGCCCTTGCCCGTCTATCAAGGGGGCCATTGATGAGCGCTTATCCCTTGTTCGCCAGGGTAGGGCAGGCCCTCCAGCGCGTGCTCCCGATGCAGCTGGTCAAGCGCCCGCGCATCCGCATTTCGTTTGATATCGACGACACCCTGGCCTGCCAACTGCATCACTGCGACGTCGAGAAAAGCCAGCTGCCGGCCTGCGTGCACCGCTGGCTGGGTGAGCCCTTGCGTATCGGCACGCGCTCCCTGACCCGCGAGCTACGCCGCCAGGGCTGCAGCATCTGGGTCTACACCTCGTCCGGTCGCACGCCGTCGTATATCCGCCGTTGGCTGATGCTGTACGGCATCCGCGTCGACGGTGTGGTCAACAGCGTGCTGCACAACCATGCGCTGACGGCGCACGGCCTGTCGAACGCGCCCTCGAAATTCCCGCCGGCCTTCGACATCGACCTGCATGTGGATGACTCCGAAGGCGTGCGCAGTGAAGGCCATGACCACGGTTTCCGCGTGGTGGTGGTGGACCCCCAGGACGAGAACTGGGCACAGCGGGTGCTGGAGGCTGTGGCCCAGGTTCAGGTGCAGCTCGCTCGACAGCAGCCGGTCAGGCACAAAACAGCAACACAGGGTGCGCGGAGGTTTTTTCTGCCTGAGGCACTCTGAAAACCCATGCAAAGGCCATCCTCCGCGTACTCTGCGCTACACCTCAACGCCCGTCACCCAAGTCGGCCACCTCAGTCAGAGCGTGCCGCCTCCATGCCGCGCCGAATGCGCATCAGGTCCTGATACGCCTCCGTGCGCTTGGCATCCGCCACCTGTTTCGCCTCGGTAAAGCGCAACCACGCGCCGGCATCGGCCAGGCTGCTGCCAATGATGGCGTAGGCCTGCGTTTCCAGGCGGTCGGCCTCGTAGAACAGTTCGGTGTTTCTGGCCAGCGCTGTTTCCCAGCCGGTTTGCTTCGACGCTTCACGCATGTTCGCTGACATGGCCTCACCCCAAGGTCGTCATGTGCGAGCGAAGACTGCAGGGGCCTGATCAAGGCCGCCGGGTTCGTAGCTCGCGTAGGAGCGACACGAGCCGTTCTCGTGTCTGATAGGTCCTTCAGTGTTGATGGGTAAAGCAGCGGGATCGTTCAAATTAGTTCGGGTTGCGGGATGTGCGGTGTGCCTTGACCATTCGTCAGGCCGCGAGGTGAGGAGTTGAACGAGCCCGCGTTTGTCTCGGCCAGAGAGAGAACAGTCCGGCCTCAGCCGAGCCCACATTTTGAGCCGGCTGGGACGAATACCGATTCACATCACGGGGCGCTGGGCCGTGAACAACTCAAGTGGGAGTCGGGGTAAGTCGCAGCGCACCTGGGTCAATCGGCTGGTTTGGATGTGCCCAGCACTCGATTCAGCTCGCCAGCGACAGCGATGAGTTGCTGTTCCAGCGCTTCAACCTCAGAGAGGCTGATGCCATTGTTGATAACTTGCAGGGTTTTAGCCCGCTTCTTTGGGGCGGGCGCCAGATTGTGTGCTTGTTGCGAAATCAACGCCTGACGCAACAGATTGTTGATCACGGTTTGATAGCCCGTACCGGCGCTTTCTGCGCGTTCACGGGCGGCATCGATAACCGCATCGTCAAGCATGATGGTGATGCGGGTCTTGCCCTTGTTGCTGGCGACAGCACCGCGTTTGCCGTGGGTGAAATCGTATTCGTCTTTCATTGTTCAAGCCTCCAGATAACGGCGCCGTTCATTTTTTGATGCGAGCCTGGCGCTGATAACGCGTACGAAATTTGGATCGCGGTAAGTGTATGTCACTACCAAAATTCGTCCCCTCGCGTCAGTGCCCATGGTCACCCAGCGCTCTTCATCGTGATCGTGGTCTTGTATGGTCAGGGCGATCTCATCGTTGAACACCGGTTCCGCGTCGGCGAGGCTTATACCCTTGTGCTTCTGCTGGTTGGCGATGCTCTTTGCCTCATCGTATTGAATCCTGAATGTCTTCATTATGCATACTTTATATGTATGAAAAAGCGGTTGAAGGAACCGTCAGTCAGGAAGATGGCCAGCCATAAATAGCGGTAGTGTGAATTTGCCATGTTCCGCTCGGTCAGTTGGGTCTCGATCTTGCTGAGGTTGCCAACATATTTCCGTGCGTAATGGCTAATCCGTTACGTAGAAGGATTCTGTTTTGATTGTCAGAAGAGGCGAGCTTGAACAGGCGAGTAGTCGGATAGGTCAACGTGCACGAGGCCGGGTCAATACTAAGTTTGCGCGCATTGCCCCTTTATTCCCCGGCATGCTCAGGTTACTGACCACGCCGGGGAAAGTGCCGCGAGAACGACCTTCAACGCATATGCAAAATAATCGGACTGCTGCTGGCCGGGTCGGTATGCCCGCGCAGCTTGCTGACTGCCTTGGCGTCGACCGCGTCACCGTGGTTGCCCCAGGTGCTGCGCACGTAGGTCAGCACCTGGGCGATTTCCTCATCGGACAGTTGCTCACGAAACGCCGGCATGCGGTAGGCGTCCGGTACGCCGGCGGCGACTACCCGCTGTGAGCCGTTGAGGGTGATGTTGATCGCCGAGGCGCTTTCCTTGGCCAATGCCGAGGTGGCGCCGGCCAGGGGTGGCATCCATTCGGGTTGGCCCTTGCCGTCAAGGCCATGGCAGGAGGCGCAGCGGGTCGCGTAGGTGTGGGCGCCGGGAATGTCCTGACGTGTGTCGGCGGCCGCGTACTGCCAGGGTGTGCCGTCACGCTGTGGGTCGCCGGGCAGCGACTTGAGGTAACGGGCGATGGCGGCCAGGTCGGCGTCTTCCATGAACTGCGTGGAGTTGTTGAAGGCTTCGGTCATCGAGCCGTAGACCACCGCATGGGCGTTGCGCCCGGTCTTGAGGAACTGCACGATCTGCGGCTCGCTCCAGCGCCCCAGGCCGGTGTTCGGGTCCTGGCGCAGGCTCGGTGCGTACCAGCCGTCGAGCAGGGCGCCGGCGAGGAACGGCTTGCCGGATTCGTCCAGGGCTTTTTCGTTGAAGGCCAGGCCGCGCGGCGTGTGGCAGCTGCCGCAGTGGCCAGGGCCTTGGACGATGTAGGCGCCACGATTCCACAGCGCGTCCTGGTTGGGTTTGGCCGCGTAGGTGGCGGTCGGCGCGAAGAGGCCGTTCCACAGGGCGATGGGCCAGCGCAGATTGAGCGGCCAGGGAATATCGCTGGGGATGTTGGGCTCGTTGGCCGGTTGTACGCCTTTCATGAAAAACGCGTACATCGCGCGTATATCGTCGTCACTGAGCTTGGCGTAAGACGGGTAGGGCATCGCCGGGTAGAGCCGGCGCCCGCCCGGTGCTACGCCGTGGCGCACCGCGCGGTCGAAGTCGGCGAGGCTGTAGGTGCCGATGCCGTGGGTGCGGTCCGGGGTGATGTTGGTGGCGTGAATGGCGCCCAGCGGCGTGGCCATTTCCAGGCCCCCGGCGAAGGGCGCCTTGCCCGGCAGGCTGTGGCAGGCCACGCAGTCGCTGAGGCGGGCAACGTATTCGCCGCGACTGACCTGTGCGGGGTCGACGCTGGCAGCCTGTTCCTGCGCGAACGGTGTGGCGGGCTGACGGGTGACATACCAGGTCAGTAGGCCGGCGGCGACCAGGCAGGGCAGCACCAGCCAGCCTGCGGTTCTTGCGAATCGACGGTTGTTCATGGGCGGTCTCGCTCGGTTAGCTGAAGGTGTGTCGGCTTAATGGCAGGCTGCGCACACGCTGGCCGGTCAACTGCGCTACCGCATTGACCACGGCCGGCGCCACAGCGGGGAGCGGAGGCTCACCGATGCCGCCCATCTTCTCGCCACTCTCGACGATCTTTACGTGCACCTGCGCCATCCGTGAGGGCGGCAGGATCGGGTACAGGTCGTAGTTGCGCGCCCGTGGCTTACCGTCCACATACACCGCTTCTTCCAGCAAGGTTTGCGATAAGCCCAGGGCCACCGCGCCATTGACCTGGGCTTGCACAATCGCCGGGTTGACGATGCTGCCGGGGTCGATGGCTTCCCAGATGTTGTGCACCTTGACCTGGCCGTGTTCAAGCGACACTTCGGCGATCACCGCCGCGTGGGAGCCGAACGGCGAGGCCATGGCCACGCCACGGGCGCGCCGAGTGCCGTCTTCGGCGGTGTAGGGGCCACGCTTCCAGCCACCGGACAACTCGCCCACCGCCTTGAGCAGGGTGGTCAGCCGTGGGTTGTCGCGCAGCAGGTGCAGGCGCAGCTCATAGGGATCGCGGCCGCCTTTGTCCGCCAGTTCATCGAGGAACGCTTCGTAGAAGAAGTCATTCAGCGAATTGCCCACCGAACGCCAGTAGCCGAGCATGGCCGGGCCCTTGACGTAGATCTGCGCGATGCGTTTGTTGGGGATGGCGTAGCTTTTTCCCGACAGGCCTTCAAGGGCGGTGGGGTCGAGTTTTTCGCCCTGCTTGCCGGCGATGGCTTCGGTAGGGCCTTCGGTGGCGCTCACCGCTTCGATCGCCACCGGCAGGCCATCAGCGTCCAGCGCGGCGCGGAACTTGACCACCGCGACCGGGCGCAGCACGTCGCGCAGGAACTCTTCCTCACGGCTCCAGATCAGCTTGATCGGACGGCCCACCGCCTTGGCCAATGCAATCGCCTGCGGGTAGGGGCTGGCCGAGTCATAGAGGAAGTGCCGGCCGAAAAAACCGCCCAGCAGCGGCGAGTGCAGGGTCACTTGCGCGGGGTCGAGCCCGGCGCGCTTGGCGATGTCGGCGCGGAACATATCCGGCGCCTGGTTGGGCAGCCAGATCTCCAGCGAACCGTCGGGGTTGAAGCGCGCCAGGGCTGACGGCGGCTCCAGTTGCGCATGGTTGAGGTACTGGTTGTGGTAGGTGGCCTCGACCTGGGTCTTGGCGTTTTTCAACGCGCCGGCCACATCGCCCTCGTTCTCGTCGTCACGCGCCGGACCTTGCTGGGCCGCGAGAAAATCGCGAAAGCCGTCGCTGGAAAAATCAGCGGGCATGCCGCGCACTTTTGAGTCGGCCGTCGGTTCCTGCCAGTCGACCTGGATCGCCTCCACCGCACGCTTGGCGTGCCACCAACGTTCGGCTACCACGGCCACCGCACCGGGCAGCACATGCACCGAGTGCACACCTTTCATGGCTTCGACCTGCGATTGGTTACGCAGGCCACCCACGGTCATGCCCAGGCGCGGCGCGTGCTGCACGGCGGCGTGGAGCATGCCGTCGACCTTCATGTCGATGCTGTACTGCGCCTTGCCGGTGGATTTGTCATAGGCATCCAGGCGCTTGACCGGCTTGCCGATCCAGCGGAACTGGCTCGGGTCGCGCAGGGTGATGCCGGCCGGGTCGGGCACCGGCATGTCCAGCGCGCGGCCGGCCAACTCGCCGTAGCCCAGGGAGCGTCCGGACGCGGCGTGGACCACGCGGCCGGGTTGGGTGGTCAGTTCGGCCAGCGGCACACCCAACTGCTCGGCACCGGCCTGCAACAGCATGGTGCGGGCGAGGGCGCCCAGGCGGCGCATGACCGGGTAGCTCATGCGCACCGACATGCTGCCGCCGGTGATGCGCATGCCGTTGTCCATCACCACGTAGGCTTCACCGGGCGGTGCGGCTTCGACGATGAAGGTGGCGGGGTCGGCATCCAGCTCTTCGCCGACGATCTGCGCCATGGCGGTGTGGGTGCCTTGGCCGCCTTCCATAAAGGGGCTGAGCAGGCGCACGCTACCGTCCGGGCGAATCTCCAGGAACGCCGGCACCTGGGTGCCGCGTTCTGCGGCGGCAGCCGCCTGCACTCGGGCCGAGCCCAGCGGCAGGCCAAAACCGATGACCAGCGCACCCACGGCCGTGCTGGCCAGGAAGCGGCGACGCGACAGGTTGATCGGCTCGCCCAGGGTGAGGCCGGGGATGACGTCAGGCGTATTCATCAGGCGCTCTCCTTCCCGGCGGCCAGGTCATGCATGGCGGCGTGGATGGCGTTGTAGGTGCCGCAGCGGCACAGGTTGACCATGGCCGCGTCGATTTGCGCATTGGTGGGCGCAGGGGTGTGCTTGAGCAGCGCGGTGGCCGCCATCACCTGCCCGGACTGGCAGTAACCGCATTGCGCCACTTGATGTTCGACCCAGGCACTGACCACCCGCTTGCCCACTTCATCGGCTTCGATGGCTTCGATGGTGGTGATCTCACGCCCGACCACCCCGGCCACCGGCGTGACGCACGAACGCACGACGTTGCCGTCCACCAGCACCGAGCAGGCGCCGCATTGGGCCAGGCCGCAGCCGTACTTGGTGCCGGTCAGCCCGAGGTCATCGCGGATCACCCATAGCAGCGGCGTGTCCGCGTCGGCATCGACCTGATAGGCCTTTTGGTTAATACGTAATTCCATGGCTGGCTCACCTGCTGATCATCGGTTGGTAGTGCTTGTTTCTTATAAGAAAGGCGATGGGCGCCCATTGTCGAACTCTAGACCAGGGCACAAGGGCTATCTATAAAAAAGCCGACGACTCGGAGGATCAGGCAAGTATTCAAGAGGATTGAGCCAGTCAAGCAAGGTGGTCGATCAACTTAGGCACCCGCAGCCGCTTGATGTGTGAACGTTTATTGATTTGGGTCAGTACAAACCCCTATTGGCTCCAGATAGCCGTCCGAGAGCGGTAGCGCCGTTTTCATGGGTGATATTATGGCGCCACTATCTTGGCGTGACAGGCGCCAGTCTGACCCATGGACATGAGGCTTTAGGGAAATGCTTAAGAACGCTCCGCTGCGTCTGAAACTGTTGTTGATTCTGCTACTGCCCATGCTCGGGTTCCTGACCTTGGCCGGCGTGTTTGTGGTGGACAACTACAAAACGCTGCGTGACATGAACACCACGGTGATGGCCAGCGCCACCGCGCAGAAGTTGAGCCAGTTGATTACCACGTTGCAGCGTGAGCGCGGTGCCAGTGGGGTGTTCCTCGGCAGTGGCGGCAAGTCCATGGGCGAGCGGATGCTACAGATGCGCAGGGACTCCAGCGCGGCCGTCGAGGTGGTGCGCGGTTTGTCCACTTCCGGCAATGCGAACCTGGACGACGTAGTGCGGGCCCTGGACCAACTGCCGGCCATGCGTGGGCAGGTCGATAAGCTGAGCATCAACAGCACCGAATCCGGCGCGCGTTATACCGCGATCATTCAAGTGCTGACCGGTTACACCCACTCCCTGGAAGCGAGCGTCAACAACGCAACCATCGTTTACGCGCTGGGTGCACTGAATCAATTTATCGAAATGAAAGAGCGGGCCGGGCGCGAGCGCGTGGTGCTGGGCCTGGTCTTCAGCCAGGGGCATTTCGACGAGGCCCTGTTGTCGCGCTTCAGCCGCAACCTGGGCGAGTTCGGCGCCTATTACGATGCATTCCGGCGCAAGGCGCCCGCCGCCTCGCTTGCGCAGTTCGATACGCAAATGCAACAACCTGCCGCCGTCGAAGTCGCCAAGTTGCAGCGCCTGGCGTTTGAGGTGCCGATGGGGCAGGCGCTGGGGATCAAGCCCGAAGCCTGGTTTGAAACCTCCACACAGCGCATTGACCTGATGGGCCAAGTCGAGGAAGCCCTGGGCCAAAGTGTCAGCAGCCTGGCGATGCACGAGCGGGATGACGCCAGCCGCGCCCTGTGGCTGACCGTCGGCGCAGTGATCGTGGCCCTGTTGGCGGTGGCGGTGTTGTCCTGGCTGATCATCCGCATGATCGATTCGGCGGTGCGCGACCTGAACCGGGTGCTCAACGACCTGGCACAGCGCGATCTCACCGCGCGGGCGACCTATGAGAGCAAGGACGAGTTCGGTCAGATCTCGCGCAACCTCAACCGCATGGCGCAGGAGATCAGCGGCGTGGTGCAGGAAATCGGCAACGCCACCGCGCAGGTTGCAACGGCGGCGGAGGAATCCTCGGCCGTGACGATGCAGACCAGCCAAAGCGTCGAGCAGCAGCGCCAAAGCACTGAGTTGGTGGCTACGGCGATCAACGAAATGAGCGCCACCGTGCGCGAGGTGGCACACAGCACCAACGATGCGGCGCAACTGTCGCAACGGGTCAATACCAGCACCACCCAAGGGCGCACCGAGATCGAAGGCACCATCACACTGATCCGCCAGCTCTCGGGGCAGGCCGAGGACACCGCGCTGATCATTGACGAACTCAAACAGGAAAGCGACGGGATTTCCTCGGTGCTGGACGTCATTCGCGGCATTGCCGAGCAAACCAACCTGCTGGCGTTGAACGCGGCCATCGAAGCGGCGCGGGCAGGGGATCATGGGCGCGGATTTGCCGTGGTGGCGTCCGAGGTGCGGGTACTTGCTCAGAAAACCCAGGAGTCCACGGGGAACATTCGGCAGATGATCAGCAATCTGCAAAGTGGTTCCGATCGCGCGAGTTCGTCCATGCAGGAGACCTTGGGCAAGGCCCAGGACGGTGCGCGCAAGGTCGAACGTGCGGGTGAATTGTTGTTGGAGATCGCCGAAGGCGTGGCCAGTATCAGTGATCGCAACCTGCAGATCGCCTCGGCGGCCGAAGAGCAGAGCGCGGTTTCAGAAGACATCAACCGCAACGTCAACGAGATCAATGATCTGGTCATCCAGGTCAGTGCCGGCGCCGAGCAAACCGCAATCACCAGCCAGGAACTGGCGCGCCTGGCCGAGCACCAGCAGCGTCTGGTCAATCGTTTCAAGGTGGCGTGAGGTGTGATGAGTTTCGAGGGGCGCTACGCCCCTCGGTGGCCGGTGCTCAATCCGTCACACAACCCTGGGGCTTTTTCCCGGCAAAGCTGTCCAGCAGGCTCGCCACCACCATGTCCCCCATGCGCGTGCGGGTTTGCAGCGTCGCGCTGGCGCGGTGGGGTTGCAGCACCACTTGCTCATTGGCAAAGAGCGCCTCGGGAACATTCGGCTCGTCGACAAACACGTCCAGGGCCGCCCCCGCGATCTCACCGGCGGCCAGCGCGGCCACCAGGTCCGCCTCGTTGACCAGCTTGCCGCGCGCCACGTTGATCAGGAAACCGTCCTTGCCCAATGCCTGCAACACCTGGGCGTTGATAATGGCTTCAGCCTGGTCGGCGGCAGCGGCCAGGATCAGCGCGTCGCTTTGGCTGGCCAGCTGTTTCAGGTCGGCGACAAAGGTGTGGTTCACATCGCCCATCGGTTGCAAATCGGTGTAGCTGATCGGGCAACCGAACGCAGCGGCCCGGGTGGCCACCGCACGACCGACCCGGCCCATGCCGACGATGCCGATACGCATTCCCGAGACTTGGCGCGCCAACGGCAGCGGCGCTAAAGGTGTCGGGCTCTGTGGCCACTGGCCCGAACGCACATAGCGATCACTGGTGCACAGCCCACGGCACACGGCGATCAGCAAGCCGATGGCCAGGTCGGCGACGTCCTCGGTCAGCGCGCCGATCGTTGCGGTCACGCGGATCCCGCGATCCCGGGCATAGGCCAAGTCCACCGCATCGGTGCCCACACCATTGACCGCCACCACTTCCAATCGCGGCAGTTGGGCCATCAGCGCCTGGCTGATGCCGGTATGCCCGCCGGTGATCACGCCGCGAATGTTCGCACCGTGTTCCTGTATGTAAGCCTGCTTGTCGGCCTGCTGGAAGTAGCGCCTGACGGTAAACAATTCATCGAGCCGTGCGTTGATTTCGGGGATCAGGATCGGGCTGAGCTGCAAGACTTCTGGTTTCATTGGGAACCTCGTGTAACGGAATAAAAAAGCCGGCTTAACCGCGACCGGCAAACGGCATGGCGCTGGCCATGACGGTCATGTTCAGGACGTTCGCTTCCAGGGGCAGCGCGGCGATGTAGCGCACGGCATCGGCCACGTGTTTGACGTCGACCATCGGCTCCACGGCGATGGTGCCGTTGGCCTGGCGTACGCCTTTGGTCATGCGCACCGACATCTCGGTCAAGGCGTTGCCGATGTCGATCTGGCTGCAGGCAATGTTGAATTCACGCCCGTCCAGGGCCAGGGATTTGGTCAGTCCCAACACCGCATGTTTGCTGGCGGTATAGGCGCTGCTGAACGGCCGTGGGGTATGCGCTGAAATCGAGCCGTTATTGATGATGCGCCCACCCTGTGGCTGTTGATGGCGCATCAGCCCGAAGGCGCCACGCGCGCAGAGGAAAACGCCGTTGAGGTTGGTGTCGATCACGTTGCGCCACTGCTCGAACGTCAGTTCATCCAGCGGCACGGCAGGGGCGTTGACCCCGGCGTTGTTGAACACCACATCGAGACGTCCGTACACCTCGGCAATGGTTGCAAACAGCGCGTCGACACTGGCCGGGTCGCGCACATCCGTGGGGACGGCCAAGGCTTCGTGGCCCTCGCTGGCCGCCAACTCGGCCAAGGCCTGCAACGGTTCCGGCCGGCGCCCGGCCAGCACCAGGGTGAAACCGTCCGCCATCAAGCCCAGGGCCACGGCGCGGCCGATTCCGCTGCCGGCGCCGGTGACCAGGGCCACCTTCAAAAGATTCGACATGGTGTTATCTCCTTGTTCCATTCACGGGTAGGTGTACCGGGTTCAAGCGCGCTGGCCGACACGCATTTCGAGTTGGCCGATGCCGTCGATCCCGGCGTTGATGAGATCGCCCGGTTGCAGCACATCGACGCCCGCCGGGCTGCCGGTCATGATCAGGTCACCGGCCCGCAGCGACACCGACTGCGAGATGCGGCTGATGATCTCGCTGACCGACCAGATCTGGCTGTCGAGGCTGTCACGCTGGCGCTCCTGGCCATTGACGTTGAGCCACAACTCGCCGCTCGGGTGCCCTGCGTGGGTCACCGGCACAATGGCGGTCATGGGCGCGGCGCCGTCGAACACCTTGGCGCCTTCCCAAGGCAGGCCCTGGCTTTTGGCTACGCGCTGCACATCGCGGCGGGTCAGGTCCAGGCCGACGGCATAGCCCCACACATACGCCAGTGCCTGGCTCTCCGGGATATGAGTGCCGCCCTCACCGATGGCCACGACCAATTCGATTTCGTGGGCAAATTCTTCAGTCAACGGCGGGAACTGCACTTCACCCGTTGCATCCACCACACTGCTCGCCGGTTTCATAAAGAACACCGGCGGCTGGCGGGACTGGCCTTGGGTATCCGGCCAAGGGTAGTTGCGGCCGACGCAAAATACCCGGCCGACGGGAAAGCGCTGCTGGCGACCGGCGACCGGCAAGGTCACGGGAAGATCGGGGGTAAACACGTACTCAGTCATGGTCATTTTTATCAGTGTCCTGTTGGAAGCAGCAGCCTACGGCGGCATTCGTGGGTGAAGTTGGACGATTGCGGCCTGGTGTTGGAGAAAAACATGTTTTTGACTCAGCGCACCTTGAGTTCGATGCGGAACAAGCGGCCGAGCAGCAACGAGTAAGACAAGGTGCCAATCAGCGCGACGCCGCCGATAAACCAGAACGCGTAGGCAAACGAGCCTGTCGCGTGAACGATGCCGCCAATCACGATCGGGGTGACGATCCCGCCGATATTGGCGGCCAGGCTGGTGATCCCGCCGGTCAGGCCGATCAGCTCTTTGGGTGCCACTTCCGATACGGCGGCCCACGACGACGACGCGATGCCCTGGGCGAAGAAGGCAATGGTCAGTACCGCGATGCAGATCACGTTCGAGTCGGTGAAATTGACCAGCACAATCGACATGCCCAGCATCGAGCCAACCACCAACGGCAACTTGCGCGCGAAGGACATTGAGTAACCACGGCGTATCAGCAAGTCGGAAACGATGCCGGCCAATAGAATGCCGACGGTAGCGCCCACGAACGGCAGTACCGCGAAGATCCCGGCCTTGATCATGGTCAGCTTGCGTTCTTCGATCAGGTACGTTGGGAACCAGGTCAGGAAGAAGTACAGCGCCGAGGTGCTGGCGAACTTGCCGATGCAAATCGCCCAGATCTGCCGGTAGCGGAACAGCTCGGCGATCTGCCGCCAATTGAAACGGGTGCGCTCCTGGCTGCTCTTGACCAGCCCGCCACCGGCTTCGATGTACTTTAATTCTTCCTGGCTGACGCGCTTGCAGTTCAACGGGTCGCGGTACAGGTACAGCCAGGCCACGCCGAACACGATGCCGAGCAACCCGGTGCTGTAGAACACATGGCGCCAGTCATAAGTGGTGGCCAGCCAGAGCAGCAGGCCGGTAAACAGGGCCGTGCCCAGGTACTGGCCGCACACATAGATGCTGCTGGCCACGCCGCGTTCGCGGGCCGGGAACCACACCGTCACTGCCCGGCTGTTAGCCGGAAACGCCGGTGCTTCCATGGCGCCGACGGCCAGGCGCAAGCCGAATAACGAGGCAAACCCGGTGGCGAAGCCCTGGCATACGGTCACGGTTGACCAACTGATCAGTGACACGCCGTAGGTGAGCCGGGAGCCGAAGCGATCGGCAACAAAGCCTGCGGGCACCAGGGCGAGGGCATAAGTCCAGGCAAATGCGGAGAAAATCAGGCCCATTTCAATCTTGTCCAGGCCCAAGTCCTTGGCCATGAACGGTGCCGCAATCGAGATGTTCACGCGGTCGATGTAATTGATGATGGTTGCAATCAGCAGCAACGACAGCATGAACCAGCGACGCCGGGTCGGCAGCCGCTGGGACAGGACGGCGTCCTGTACGCCGGCACTCACCGACGGCGCGGTGGACGGGGAGAGGTGCGAGTTCGACATGGGTAGACCTTTTTATTATCAGGTGAATCGTGAAGTTCGCGCGCAGCCGAAGCCGATGCCCCCCGTGTCGGGGCAGAGCAATCGCTGCATTAATGAGAGGCGCGGACAGCCGCTGTCAGATGCTCAGAGAGACCTTCGCACGGGCCGGGCCGGGGGAGGGGGGATAGGGCAAAAAAGCAGGTTCATGGGGTGCGCACCTTTTGATTGTTTTTGGAAGGTTCGGGCTGCATGGGTGATTACAGTGGTCGTACAACATTCCAAAATCAACGCGTGCGTTAGATCGTTTTTTCTTTATGAAAAGGCCTTGAATGCAGGAGTCCAAGAAAAAACGCATCAACTTGTTGCGCTAGAAACTCTCGATTTTTTCAATAATTTATTGTTTTTTAAGGATTAATTATTTTCTGGTGCGTACGTTTTTTTTGGACAGAGAAAATCGCAAACGCAGGTGAAAATAATCCGTCACCTCTGGCTGTTATCCGATGACATGTTGAAGCCGCGCCGGTCCGCCTGCACAATCGCCCTGACCATGTACCTGTCGAGGAGCCTCAGGCAATGTCATCACCCAGTCGAGTCCCCACTTACGTCATGCAGCAACGCAGCGAGTTGACCGACTTTTACATCCGCGACAAAAAGGGCCGCCGCGCAGAAACCAGCCCCCACCGTCATGAGTACTTCCAGATCCAGGTCAACCTGGGTGGCGACACCGTGCAGCACATCGGCAATGCCGAACGACCCTTTCCACGCAATGCACTGGCTTTCATCCTGCCGCATCGGGTGCATGTGATCCCCCATCCGGCAGACAGCAACTTCATTGTGATCAATTTCTCCCAGACCTTCCTGCTACCGCATTTGCAGTGCGACCCGATGGATCTGGAGGAAGTCTCTATCCTGCTGGCGCCCGAGTTGTCACCGTTCCGCTTCCAGGAGCATCTGGATTTCATTCTGGGCGATGAGGACTTCGGCATCGTCTGTGGCGTGATCGAACAGATGCGTGCCCTGGATGAAAACCGCCAGTTTGGCACTCGCGAGATGCTCAAGGGTTTGCTGCTGCAATTGATTGGACGCGTGTGCGCGCTGTATGCCGAACCGCTCAAGCGCTTGGCCGAAGAGAATGCCGCCGAGGTCAGTCGGCGCGATGCACTGAGCAGAATGTCTGAATACCTGCGCAAGAATATTGCAGACCCCGACCTCAACCTGATCAAGGTGGCGGCGGCGACTTACCTGTCACCGACCTACTTGACGCATTGGTTGCGCAAGGAAATCGGCAAGACCTTTACGGAATTGGTGCTTGAGCGCCGGATGCACGCGGCCCGTAATTATTTGCTCAATGGCACACGACCGGTGGGTGAGGTGGCCAGGTTGTGCGGTTTTGCCGACGAGGCGTATTTCTCCCGACGTTTTCGCCAGATACACGGCCAGCCGCCCGGGCAATTCAGGCGCCAGCAACTCAACCCTGACACGCCGCAATCACCCACCGGCACCTGAGTCGGCACGCGCGGTCAGTCCGCCCATCCGTCACGCACGGCGCTGCGAATCCCCTCCAGCAGCATCGCGAACGCCGGGTTGTCATTGTTCTCGCGCCAGATCAGGTGCAGTTCACTCTGTGCGCCTTCGCCCAGGTCGATATCGCGAAACACCACGTTCTTGAACACCACACTGCTGGCGCAACGCGGTACCAAGGCCAATCCCATGCCGGCGTTGACCAGGGCCAGGATGGTCAGGGACGAGCCCAGCCACTGCACGTATTCAGGGGCGACACGCGCCGAACGCAGCAGGCCGGTGAGCAGTTCGTTGAACGGCGGGTAGGCCGAATGGGCGTACATCAGGAACGGCTGGGCATCGAGGTCCTGGACGCTGACGTTCTCGGCGCTGGCCAGTCGATGGCTGCTCGGCACTGCCAGCACGAAGGGCTCGCGCACCAGGCATTCAGTGGCATAACCCGGCTCCAGCAGCGGCGCGCGGACGATGCCCAGGTCGATGCGGCGCGCACGCAGGGCTTCGTATTGTTGGTAGGTGTTCATCTCCGAGAGGTCGATCTTGACCTGGGGCTGCTTGAGCCGCGCCTCGGCAATGACCCTGGGCAAAAACTCATACACCGCGCTGCCGACGAAACTGATATTCACCGTACCAATGTCGCCCTCGGCAAAACGTCGCGCGGTCACGGCCGCCTGCTGGGCCCGCTCCAGCAGGTTCTGGGCCTCGATAAAAAACGCGCGGCCGGCGGCGGTGAGGGCAACGCTGCGGGTGGTGCGGGTAAACAGTTCCACGCCGAGGTGATGCTCCAGCAATTGGATCTGTCGGCTCAGGGGCGGCTGGGTCATGTTCAGGCGTTCAGCGGCGCGGCGAAAATTCAGCTCGGTGGCCACGGTGGTGAAGCAGCGCAGTTGCGTCAGTTCGAACATTGATCTAATCCAGGTATCAATCGAATGCCAAGTTAGATTAGACGGGAACAATCCCTGGCGTCCATCATCGGTGCGTCCCTAAAAAAACAATGATTGGGAGTTGCCCTTGGATACCGTCCAGAATCCGCCCGACCCGAGCGTGCTCGCCCGCGCAGCCGCCAAGGTCAAGCGTCATGTACTGCCGTTGTTCGTGGTGATGTTCATCGTCAACTACATCGACCGGGTCAATATCGGCTTTGTGCGCAGCCATATGGAGACTGACCTGGGCATTGGCGCCGCTGCCTATGGCCTGGGTGCCGGGCTGTTCTTCATCGGTTACGCGATCTTCGAAGTGCCGTCCAACCTGCTGCTGCAGCGCTACGGCGCACGGGCCTGGTTGACGCGCATCATGTTCACCTGGGGCGCGGCCGCGATGGCCATGGCCTTTGTCAAAGGCGAGACCAGTTTTTATATCCTGCGCTTCGTGCTTGGCGCTGCCGAAGCCGGTTTTTTCCCCGGCATCATCTACTACTTCACCCAATGGTTGCCGGCCGCCGAGCGGGGCAAGGCGATGGCGATTTTCCTCAGTGGTTCGGCCATTGCCTCGGTGATTTCCGGGCCAGTGTCGGGGGCGTTGCTCAACGTCAGCGGCTTGAGCTTGCATGGCTGGCAGTGGATGTTCCTGATCGAGGGCTTTGCCTCCATCGTATTGTGCGGGTTTGTGTGGTTCTGGTTGCAGTCTCACCCCCATGAGGCCAAGTGGCTCAGCGACGAAGAAAAACACGCGCTGGTGACGGCCATCGCGCTTGAGCAAACGGCGCGCGAAGCCACCCAGAGCGTGCGGCCGTCGATGTTCAAGCTGCTGGCCGACAAGCAGATCGCGCTGTTCTGCTTTATCTACTTTTCCATCGCCCTGACCATCTACGGCGCCACGTTCTGGCTGCCAAGCATGATCAAGAAAATGGGCAACCTGGGCGACTTCCAGGTGGGGTTGTTCAACTCGATCCCGTGGTTGATTTCCATCGTCGCCATGTACGGTTTTGCCGCCCTGGCCAGCAAGTGGAAACACCAGCAGGCGTGGGTGGCGCTGATGCTGGTGATCGCCGCCGTCGGCATGTTCATGTCCACCACCGGTGGGCCGGTGTTTGCGTTTGTCGCCATCTGTTTTGCCGCGATTGGCTTCAAGGCTGCCTCGGCACTGTTCTGGCCGATTCCCCAGGGTTACCTGGATGCGCGCGTCGCGGCGGCGGTGATTGCCTTGATCAATTCGGTCGGCAACCTCGGCGGGTTTGTTGCACCCACCACCTTCGGCCTGCTGGAGCAGACCACCGGTTCGATTGAAGGCGGGCTCTACGGCCTGGCCGCGACATCGCTGGTGGCCGCGGTGGTGGTGTTTTTTGCGCGCACCGCACCACGGCCCGGTGTGCCCCCCACCTCCACACCAACGACTCATCATCACGCCTTGCGTCCAGGCCCACAGGGAGCCGCCTCTTGAAAATCGTCCGCGTTACCGTCACCCCCATCGCGTTTCGCGACCCGCCGCTGCTCAACGCCAGCGGGATCCACGAAGCCTTCGCGCTGCGCTCGATCATCGAAATCGAGAGCGACACCGGCTACATCGGCCTTGGCGAAAGCTACGGCGATGCCCCGGCGCTGGCGATCCAGCAACAGGTCAAGGACCAACTGATCGGCCTCGATCCGTTCAACCTCAACCAACTGCGCGCCATCGTGCAGGCCACCGTGGCGGCGCACAAACCTGCGAGCATTGCCGGCGCCGAACTGGCCCCCGGCTCCCATGCGAGCAAGGCGGTGAGCAATGCCTATTCGGCCTTTGAGGTGGCGTTTCTCGACCTGCAGGCGCACTCACTGAATGTGCCGCTGGTGGACCTGCTGGGCGGCGCGATCCGCGACCAGATCCCCTTCAGCGCCTACCTGTTTTTCAAGTACGCCGAGCACATCGACTCGCCCTATAAACCCGACAGTTGGGGCGAAGCCCTCAACGAAGTACAGATCGTCGCCCAGGCGCGGCGGATGATCGAAACCTATGGCTTCAAAAGCATCAAGCTCAAGGCTGGTGCGCTGGATCCGGAGCATGAAGTGGCGTGCATCAAGGCCTTGAAAAAAGCCTTCCCTGGCGTGCCGCTGCGCATCGACCCGAATGGCAACTGGTCTCTGGAAACCTCGATCCGCATGGCCGAATTGCTCGGTGATGACTTGCAGTATTACGAAGACCCGACCCCCGGCCTGGAAGGCATGGCCGAGTTGCATAAACGCACCGGCTTGCCCCTGGCGACCAACATGGTGGTCACCGATTTTGACGAGTTCCGCCGCAGCGTGGCCCTGAACAGCGTGCAGATCGTACTCGCCGACCATCATTACTGGGGCGGCCTGCGCGACACCCAGGTATTGGCAAAGATGTGCCAGACCTTCGGCCTGGGCGTGTCGATGCACTCCAACTCACACCTCGGCATCAGCCTGATGGCCATGGCCCACGTGGCCGCGTCGGTGCCCAACCTCGACTACGCCTGCGACACTCACTACCCGTGGCAGGAACCGGACGAAGAAGTGATCAAGGGCGGCAAACTGCCGATCGTCGATGGCTGCGTGAAGATCACCCGCGCACCGGGGCTGGGCCTGGAGCTGGACCATGACCAACTGGGCAAGCTGCATGACCAATACCTCACCTGCGGCATTCGCCAGCGCGACGACGTGAAGCAGATGCAGCGCTATCAACCGGATTGGAAGACCGTCAAACCGCGTTTCTGAAGCTGGTCGCTTCGTTTTGCCCGGCGATGCCTGGAAAGGCCGCCGGGCTTTTTTTCAGCTGAAATCGTCCTCGAAGTGCTCGTGCTCACCGCGCGTCTCGCTCTGGCGTCGCACCACCTCCATCTGCCGCAGCTCCACCCGACGAATCTTGCCGGAAATGGTCTTGGGCAACTCGCTGACAAACTCGATCCGCCGCACCCGCTTGTACGGCGCCAGGTGCTCACGGGCGAAGGCGAGGATGTGCGCGGCCAATTCGGCGCTGCCGGGGGCGTCATGGGCCAATATCAGGAAGGCTTTCGGCACCGCCAGGCGCAACGGATCTGGGCTGGGCACCACGGCCACTTCCATCACCGCCGGGTGTTCGATCAGGGCGCTCTCCAGCTCGAAGGGGCTGATGCGATAGTCGGAGGCCTTGAACACGTCGTCGGCGCGCCCTACGAAGGTGATGTAGCCGTCGGCGTCGATCTGCGCGGTATCGCCGGTGCGGTAGTAACCGTCGCGCATCACCTCGGCGGTTTTCTCCGGGCTGTCTTCGTAGCAGAGCATCAGGCCCAGTGGGCGTATATCCAGCGGCAGGGCGACTTCACCCTCGGTGCCCGGCACGCCGTCGGCGTCCAGCAGGGTCACTTGGTAGCCCGGCAATGGGCGGCCCATGGACCCTGGCTTGAGCAACTGGCCCGGGGTGTTGCCCACCAATGCGGTGGTTTCCGACTGGCCGAAGCCGTCGCGCAGCGGCAGGCCCCAGGCTTGTTGGATCTGCTCGATGATCTCCGGGTTCAGTGGCTCACCGGCGCCCACCAGTTCGCGCAGGTTCAGGCGCGTTTTGTAGCTGGCCAGGTCTTCCTGGATCAACATGCGCCACACCGTGGGCGGGGCGCACAGGCTGGTCACCCGATACTTCTCCAGCGCGCCGAGCAACGCCTGGGCACTGAACCGCGCGACGTTATGGATAAAGATGCAGGCGCCGGCATTCCACGGCGCGAACAGGCAGCTCCAGGCATGCTTGGCCCAGCCCGGTGATGAGATGTTCAGGTGCAGGTCGCCGGGTTGCAGACCGATCCAGTACATGGTCGACAGATGGCCGACCGGATAGCTCTGGTGGCTGTGCAGCACCATCTTCGGTTTTGAGGTGGTGCCAGAGGTGAAATACAGCAGCATCGGGTCCGTGGCCAAGGTACGGCCCTCGGCCTCGAACCGCTCGGGGTATTCAAAGGCGGCGCTGTGCGCGACCCAGCCAATAGGCGCCGCCCCCACGCAGACGCGGCTGCAACCCTCACCCAGGCCGTCGAACTTGCCAACATGCGCCTCGCCGACCACCAGGTGGCGGACCTGGCCTCGCTCGATGCGGTCGTGCAGGTCAACCGGGTTGAGCAGGGCGGTGGCGGGGATCACCACGGCGCCCAGCTTGAAGGCCGCCAGCATGGTTTCCCACAGTGCCACATCGTTGCCGAGCATCAGCAGCACGCGCTCGCCACGGCGTACGCCGAGGGCACGCAGGTGGTTGGCGACCTGATTGGAGCGCGCGGCCAGTTGCTGGAAGCTGTAGCGTTGCTCGCTGCCGTCCTCTTCGACGATCCACAGCGCGTCGGCGGCATTGCCCTCGGCCATGGCATCGAAGTAATCCAGGGCCCAATTGAACGTGTCCAGTTGCGGCCAGCGGAAGTCGCGGGCAGCGGTGGCGTAGTCGGTGCGATGCGCGAGCAGAAAATCCCGGGCAGCCAGGAAGGACTGGGTCATGGTCGGTGTCCTTAATTATTGTTGTGGGGACTGACCCCTCGGGTGCATCGAGAGGCTGGACCGAGTATAGGCACGCATAAATAAGAGCAAAACGCTCAAAAACACCGGAGCGTTGTGCAAAAAAGTCATGGGTGCAGTGCCTCAAACTACGAACCGAAATCCGCCCGACAACTTGCCCTTCAAATAACCCACCAACGCACTCACCGACTTCGGTACATGGGGCGAGTACGGCCGGATCAGGTAGATTTCATCGGCAAACGCGCCCTTGAGTGTCCAGCCCTTGAGCACCTGCACCAGCTTGCCGCTGGCCAGTGCGGTGTGGGCGCTGAAGTCTGGGAGCAGGGCGATGCCCAAGTGGTTGAGCGCCGAGTCGCGCAGGGCTTCGCTGTTGTTGGTGGCGAAGCTGCCGGCGATGGGCACGGTGAGGCGTTCCACGGTTTTGTTGCCGCGCTCGAACGTCCACGCGGGCTGGTCGGTGCCGTGGGGATCGATTTCTATCAACGTAAGTGAGCATCCTTGAATTTAGGATGGCCTATCGCTACTGTGTAGTGATAGACCAAACATCTTGGTCATGGATATGGAATATATAAGGTTATGGATAACCATCCTCTGTGTATCTTTAATGATGGCCAACATTTGGCATGTGCATGCGTGCTTGAATTCTTTTCAGCTTTTCGGGCAAATTTATGAAAATTTGTAGTATTGAAGTGAAGAACTTTCGATTGCTGGAGAATTTTCGACTAGATCTTGAAGATAATCTTTCGCTGGTTATTGGTAAAAATAACACAGGTAAGACGTCTTTGTTATCCGCGTTGGAGAAGCTATTTGCAGAGACGCGCAAAGTTGCATTTGACGATTTTAATATAAAGCTTAGGGAGAAGTTGAAAGCCTTGATTAGCGGGGAGGAGAGAGTTCCCGACGAAAATAATTATGAACCGCTAGGGATGGAGCTTCGACTTGTAATTTCATACGAAGATGATGACGATTTAGGACAGGTGGCTCCGTTAATCATGAGCCTTGATCCGGAAGATAAAACTATTATTTTGGGATTTGAATATAAGATTTCACATGGGCAAATATGTGCTTTCCGTGATGATTTTCTTAAGGAAAAGGATAATTATGATGATGATGTATTGTTGTATGTTGCAGAGAAACATAAAAAATATTTTGGTAACATATCTAGGAGAAGTTATTTAAGTACGGATTTGGCAGTTTATACTGATTTGGTTAAAGAGAAGATTTCGCTTGATGAAGTTGTATCGTTGAAGGCTGTTAGTGCTAAAAGAAACGTCACGAATAAAGAAAATGATAAAACTCTCTCAAGTCAAACTGCTGTTATATATAAAATAACTGAGGAGTCGGAACAGCAAAAAGAAACGGTTAATCGTTTTAAAAAGACTTTGCGGGGTGCGGATAAAAATTTAAGTGAAATTTATCAGGAAATGTTCAAAAAAGTTTTAAGTAGTGTTGAACATTTTGGTGGGGTTTCTCAATCTGAAACCACTCTTACAATTGCATCTACGCTGCAACACCAAGAATTATTAGATGGAAATACAACTGTTTTTTATCGTCACGAGAGTCATGATCTTCCTGAGCATTTCAATGGCTTAGGCTATATGAATTTGATCAGCATGATTTTTGAGATTGATTTGCTAATGACCTCTTTTAAGCGCTCGCTGTTAGAACGGCCTGCCGCTATGAATTTGTTGTTTATAGAAGAGCCCGAAGCTCATACTCATCCACAGATGCAGTATGTCTTTATAAAAAACATAAAGGACCTTCTTGAGGAAGGGGTCAAACGCGAAGACGGCCTATCTGTAAATTTGCAAACTCTAATATCCACTCACTCTTCTCATATTGTTTCTGAATGTAGTTTTGACGACATTAAGTATATGAAGAGAGTGGACGGTGCTGTTAGGTGCAGTAATCTTAAAGACCTTAAAAAAGAGTATGAGTGCGACGGCTCTAAAAAGGGCAGTAGTCATTTCAAGTTTCTGAAGCAGTATTTGACATTGAATCGGGCTGAGCTCTTTTTTGCAGACAAAGCAATACTCGTTGAGGGGGATACAGAACGGGTGCTGCTTCCGGCTATGATGAAGAAGCTTGATGAAGAAAATCCCGAGAAAGGGGTATCTCCGATAATGTCTCAGAATATTTCAATCGTAGAAGTGGGCGCACATTCACAAGTTTTTGAAAAGTTCATTCGTTTTCTCGGCATCAAAACTCTTATTCTGACCGATATTGATACCGGTAAAACAGTACGAAAATTGGACAAAGATAAAAAACCGGAATTTTCGAAAGCGGGAGATCCTCTTTTTTCTACTGAAAAATGTCCTCCCCTAGATCCAGATGTTGGACATACCTCAAATAATGCTTTGTGTTTTTTTCACGGTAAAGCGCGAGAAGACATTAAGTATTTTTTGAGTTTGAATAATGTCCAGAAAGTGCTTTCCTTTGATGGCGAAAAATGGTTTGTTAGTGCCGCTGGAAATTTATTTACGGCATTTCAAACGAAAGAAGAAGGGTATCAGGGTAGAAGTTTTGAGGATGCTTTTTTCAGCATAAATAAGAAGTTGTTAGGTGAAGATGCGACCGCATTCCCGTCTTTAATAGCAAAGCATTTTGATTTATTTATTAAGAATGAGGTCACTGTTTTTGATTTTGCTGAGAAGGGAGTGGATAAAAAGACTACTTTAGCTATTGATATATTGCTTAATAGTGAGCGGCAGGAAGTTCCGAGGCTTACATTCGCTAATTGGAAGACTCCAGCTTACATCAAGGAGGGATTAGAATGGCTGCGCAAATGATGGCATCAGTTTATAGTGATGAAACTGTAAAGATTTTAAATGCAGCGTCGCTTGGGAAAAATTTCTTGTTAAGTGGCGGTGCTGGCAGCGGTAAAACATACTCCTTGGTTGAGGCTATTTCTGGTCTTCTTAATAAAAATCCGCTAGCAAAAGTTGCTTGTGTTACGTATACAAATGCAGCTACGAATGAAGTTGAACACCGCGTTGATAATCCTGCTTTGAAAGTTTCTACTATTCATGATTTTTTGTGGTCTCAAATTAAAGTTTTTCAAAAAGAGCTAAAGGCTACGTTAATAGACTTGATTAATGACGAGCAGCAGAAGCTGTTTAAAGTTATAAATCTAAGCGGGGAGTTAGAAGTTGTTAGTGCGATCGATGGTATAATTGAGTATAAGGATTACGTGAAAATTCGGGAAGGGATCGTATCCCATGACCAGATTCCCGTCTTGGCTCACGCAGTCTTTTCGAGATATCCTAAGGCCTGCCGAATTCTAAATGATAGTTATGATTTTATACTCGTGGACGAGTATCAAGATACTAGTCCCTTGGTTGTGGATATTTTATTGCGTTGTTTGGCGTTAACTCCTAAAAGGAATGTTGTTGGTTTCTTTGGTGATGCAATGCAATCGATATATGAAGGTGGGGTTGGTGATTTAGATGATTTCAAGGGGGACTCTAACTCACAGGTTACAGAGATTTTAAAAGAGCAGAATAGACGAAATCCAACCGCTGTAATAAATCTTGCTAATAAAATTAGAACTGATGGGTTAATGCAGCTTCCTTCTGATGATGTTTCAGCTCCTAATATGCATGATGGAGTGCCTATCGCTGGTACTGCTTCATTTATATATTCGTCTGATGAAAATATTCAGTTGGCACGAGATTTTTTGAAGTGGGATACCTCGCCGTTACTTACCAAAGAGCTAAATCTTACACATAATCTTATTGCGACTAAAGCTGGTTTTCCTAATCTGATGAGGATTTATGATGCGGATAAAATAATTGATTTTGCAAAAAGAATTCGTGATTATTTGAAAGATTTTGAACCCGATTTTGATGTTTCTGGAAAAAGCTTTGATCAGGTCTGTCGAGAGGTTGAAGTAGGAAAGGTTGGTAGAGTTCTTGAGCGTGTCTCTCCGACGCCAGGACAACGTTCTTATATACTCGAATTTCCCGAGGTTTATAAGGATGCGCTAAATCAATCATTTGGGAAAATATCTTCGATTTACATTGATAAAGACATGTTAATTGATGATCAGAAGGCTGATCAAAGTATGTTGGGTGGGGGAGGTACAACTAGGGATCATTTAATCAAGCATCTTCATAAAATTCAGAAGATTATCCAGCTATATAAACTTGGAGATTTTAATGGCTTTATGCGCGCGACAGATCTGAAGGTCAGATCTCACGCAGATAAACTTTTGATAAAGCATGAGATAGAGGCGCTTTCGCAGTCTAACGGAAAGACAATTGGTGATGTGATAAATCAAGCTCACGAAAATGGGTTGGTAAGGCGGGACGATCGTTTGGATGAGTTTATGCTTGTCAGAGGTTATATCTATAATCAGGTTTGCGCAGTTAAATATGAAGAGTTTCAAGGCTTGTATAACTATATTGATGGTCAAACACCATTTTCCACACAGCACAAAACCAAGGGGCGTGAGTTTGATAATGTGCTGGTGGTAATGGATAATGGTAGATGGAATAACTACAATTTTGAGTCTTTTTTCATTGGTGGCGGCAGAGAGAGTGTGATTTCACGAACCAAAAAACTTGTTTATGTATGTTGTACTCGAGCTCGTAAAAATTTGGCTATTTTTTATCCGCAACCTTCCAAAGAGGTTATTCAAAAGGCAAAAGATTTATTCGGTCCCGATAATGTTATTGAGGTTTAAATTATAAATAATTTTAGTACGGTCGAATATATAAAGCTAGTAGATCTATAGGTCATTGAGGTCATACGAACCGAAATCCACCCGACAACTTGCCCTTCAAATAACCCACCAACGCACTCACCGACTTCGGTACATGGGGCGAGTACGGCCGGATCAGGTAGATTTCATCGGCAAACGCGCCCTTGAGTGTCCAGCCCTTGAGCACCTGCACCAGCTTGCCGCTGGCCAGTGCGGTGTGGGCGCTGAAGTCTGGGAGCAGGGCGATGCCCAAGTGGTTGAGCGCCGAGTCGCGCAGGGCTTCGCTGTTGTTGGTGGCGAAGCTGCCGGCGATGGGCACGGTGAGGCGTTCCACGGTTTTGTTGCCGCGCTCGAACGTCCACGCGGGCTGGTCGGTGCCGCGCGGGTAGAACAGGCAGTTGTGCGCGGACAGGTCGCCGGGTTCGCGCGGTTCGCCGTGGCGTTGCAGGTAATCACGGGTGGCGACCAGCACCGAGCCGGTGTCGCAGAGTTTCCACGCCACGTGGGTTTCCGGCACCTGGAAGCCATGCCGCACGGCCAGGTCGTAGCCTTCGGCCGCCAGTGAACTCAGCGCATCCGACACATCCAGCTGGATGCGCACCTGCGGGTACTGCTGCAGGAATTCCGACAAGTGCGGCACCAGTTGTTGCCGGGCGAATGCTACCGGCGCGGTCAAGCGCACCAGGCCTCGAATTTCCCCGGTGGAATCGCGCACCGACGAGAAACTGCGCGCGATTTGCTCATAGGCACCGCGCACTTCACGGGTCAGCGACAGTCCGGCGTCGGTCAGCCGCACACTGCGCGTGGTGCGCGTCACCAGCCGCGTGCCGGTGGCTTTCTCCAGGTCGGAAATGCGCTGGCTGACCGCAGATTTACTCACCCCCAGGCGCGCGGCGGCGGCGGTGTAGGTGCCGTGTTCTTCCAGCACTGACAGCCAGTGGATGTGGGTCCACAGGCCTTCGATCTCGGATTTTTCCATGTGTCTATTGTTCGCTTATAAGGACAATCAGTTCTGGATTCTGCTCTGGTTTGGAACAAATCGAAAGCCTATCGTATGTCCCAACGCAACCCACCTGGATCGACTGCCATGACGACAACAATCGAGCACTACATCAACGACCAGCGCGTAAGCCGCGATGATCGCTATCAGGACGTCTACAACCCGGCCACCGGCGAAGTGACTGGCCGCGTCGCACTGGCCAGCAGCCAGACCGTGTCCGAAGCCGTCGCCGCTGCCCAGTCCGCCTTTGCCGGTTGGGCCGACACCCCGCCCATCCGCCGCGCCCGCGTGCTGTTCGAATACCTGCATCTGCTGCGCGAGCGCAAGGACGACCTGGCGCGCATCATCGTCGCTGAACATGGCAAGGTCTTCACCGATGCCCAGGGCGAAGTCGACCGTGGCATCGACATTCTCGAATTCGCCTGCGGCATCCCCAACCTGCTCAAGGGCGAGCATTCCGACCAGGTCTCCCGTGGCATGGACAACTGGACGATGCGCCAACCCCTGGGCGTCGTGGCCGGCGTCACGCCGTTCAACTTCCCGGTGATGGTGCCGATGTGGATGTACCCGATCGCCATCGCGGCGGGCAACACCTTCATCCTCAAGCCAAGCCCGACCGATCCAAGTGCTTCGTTGTTCATGGCCGAGTTGCTGCGTGAAGCCGGCCTGCCCAAAGGCGTGTTCAACGTGGTGCAGGGCGACAAGGAATCGGTGGACGCACTGATCGCCCACCCGGACGTCAAGGCCGTGAGCTTCGTCGGCTCCACGCCGATTGCGCAGTACATCTACGAAACCGGTGCGCGCAACGGCAAGCGCGTGCAAGGCCTGGGCGGCGCGAAGAACCACATGGTGGTGATGCCCGACGCAGATATCGAAAAAACCGTCGACGCCTTGATGGGCGCCGCCTACGGCAGTGCCGGCGAACGCTGCATGGCCATCTCCGTAGCGGTGCTGGTCGGCGATGTCGGTGACAAAGTCATCGCCGCCCTGACCGAACGCGCCAAGCACCTGCGCATCACCGACGGCCGCGACCTCAAGGCCGAGATGGGCCCGATTGTGTCCCGCGCGGCACTGGAGCGCATCAGCGGCTACATCGAACAAGGCGTGCAGGCCGGCGCACAACTGCTGCTCGACGGGCGTGACTATGTACCTACCGAAGCCGGCCTGGAAAACGGCTTCTGGCTCGGCGCGACCTTGTTCGACCACGTGACCAAAGAGATGAGCATCTACCGCGAAGAAATCTTCGGCCCGGTGCTGGCCTGCGTGCGCGTGAATGACTTCGCCGAAGCGGTGAAGCTGGTCAACGACCACGAATTCGGCAACGGCGTCAGCTGCTTTACCCGCGACGGCAACATTGCCCGCGAGTTTGCCCGACGTATCGAAGTGGGCATGGTCGGCATCAACGTGCCGATCCCGGTGCCGATGGCCTGGCACGGGTTTGGTGGCTGGAAGAAGAGCCTGTTCGGCGACATGCATGCCTACGGCACTGAGGGGGTGCGCTTCTACACCAAGCAGAAATCGATCATGCAGCGTTGGTCGGAGAGCATCGAGCAGGGCGCGGAGTTTGCGATGCCGGTGTCGAAATAACGGCCAAAAGAACACAGCAGAACCCTGTGGGAGGGGCGGTGCGATGATTCGACTTGCCCCCGATGGCGGCCTCTGGGCCGACCATTTGCTGGGGTTGGAATGAGTACATATCCGTTGCTGCGGTAACGGCGGCTATGGGTTCCGCCCTTACGGCGGCT
>JAEAMG010000105.1_pt1 | contig 130839 bp, 115 predicted proteins | sample 8958741 | NCBI WGS metagenome assembly JAEAMG01 (sample SAMN16933256, study PRJNA681125) | bioreactor sludge metagenome | isolation source: anaerobic bioreactor treating anionic surfactant - SDBS | place: India: Bengaluru | collected 2019-02-28
AGGGCGCGCCGGTTCTTCATGCGATACGCTCGCACAGGCTGGCGGCCGGCATGTCGCAACTGGCAAACAGGCTGCTCCAGGCCTGGTCCAGGGCGGCCACCGTCAGGCGCGCTTCACAGCCGGCAAAACCGGCAAAGTCGCCTATGCGCGCCAGCAATTCACCAGGATAACTGGCCAGCAAGGGCCGTCCCTGCGCGCCATGCAGCTGCAGCAGGTGATTCAGGGCCAGCTCGTCGATGGCCATGCCAGCCAGACGGCATTGCTGGCGGAACAGGGCGCGATAGGCGCTCTCGGCCAGCGGCCCCACCTGCACCTTGTAGCCGATGCGGCGCAGCAAGGCAGGATCGAACAGCTCGCCCGGCGGCACGTTCGTGGCCAGCACCAGGGCATTGTCGAACGGCACGCTGATCTGCACGCCGCCAGGCAGGCCCAGCTGGTCAATGCCCCGTGCCAGCGGCTGCATCAGCCGCGTCAGCAGTTCGTGCGCACCCAGACGCTGGCAGCCCAGGTCGTCAAGGATCAGCATGCCGTTATTCGCCCGCACATGCGCTGGCGCCTGGTAGCAGCCGCCGCTGGCGTCACGGCGCAGCTCCAGCATGCCCGCGTCGAGCTCGGCGCCTACGTGAATCACGGGACGCTGACACAACACCCAGCGAATATCCGTGCTGCGCCGCTCCAGCGCCTGGCGCGCATGGCTGACATGCTGCGGCGCGGGCGGCAGGTGCTGCGCCGGATCGTACAATTGAATGATGTCCTGGCCGACGACGATGGCGTAGGGCACGGCGACGAGACCGTGCAGCAATTGTCCCAGTTGCAGCGCCAGGGTCGACTTGCCGCTGCCGGGCGGACCGTACAGCAGCAGCGAGCGCCCCGAATGCAGGGCAGCACCGACCACGTCGAGCATGCCCGGCCCCGCATGGGCGCTGCCCAGCACGGCGGCCAGGTCGTCGCTGCCGACGCGCTGCTCCTGTACCAGCCACGACTGGCGCGCCACCATGGCGCGGTAAGCTTCCAGGGTGACGGGGGCGGCGCCGATATACGCACAGCGCTCAAGGAAGACGCTGGCGCGCTGCTTGCCGGCGCCCGTCAGCTGATACTGCACGTCGATCTCGGATTCGCCGCGCCAGGCCACTTCGGCCATCTGCTCGGCCACCATGAAATCGAGCACTTCGCGCAAGACATTGATCGACAGGCGCAAGCGCGTCGTCATGGCGGACAGGTGCGTCTTGCCGCTCACAAACATCAGCTTGGCGATCAGTTCAACCACCAGCGGCCGCTCCAGGCCCGTTTCGCGCAAGCTCTTCGGCTGCGGCGGCAAGGGCGGCATCAGGTTCGCGTCGGCGGGACGCGGCGCACTCTCGCTGCTCATGGAATAAACGACCTCGGTCATCCTGTGTCTCCAAGCCGGTTAAGACTGCATTGAACAGAATTCATTCTAGCCAGCGGGGACTGGCGCCCATTGATTCAGAGCAATGAATAACAATCAGAAATAATGTCGCCCTTGCACTGCCAGGCAACCCAGGGCAATGGCCAGTCCGTACGGCATGTTGCCCACGCTGGCGCCACTGCCCAGTGCGGCGGGTGCCAGGGGTCTGCCGGCCATGCGCGCGATCATCGGCCACAGCAGCTGGCGCAGGTTGCCCAGGCAGGCGCGCCACTTGCCCTGCCAGGTGATCATCAGCACGGCCATCAGGCCGCCCAGCACAAAGGTGGCGAAACAGATCTGCAGCACGGGCCACGGGCCGGCAAAGGCGCCCACCATGGCGATCAGTTTGACGTCGCCGGCGGCCATGCCGCGCAGCACGTATAAAGGCAGGAACAGGAAGAAACCCGTCGCCATGCCGCCCAGCCACAACGACGGCACGCTTTGCGGCCACAGCCACAGGTGCAAAGCCAGCGCGGCGAGCATGCCGGACAGCACCAAACCATTCGGTATCTTGCGGCGGATCAAATCACTGACGGCGGCCCCCGTCACAAAACACAACAGCAGCAGGTCGCACAAGGCAGTTGCAGGCATGGCATACCTCCTGAAAAAAACCCGCCACCGGCCGGCCAGCGGCGGGCACCCGCTTAGGGCGTCAACACCAGGTTCGAGGAAATGTCGGTGAGGACGGCCAGCAAGTTGGTCTTGATCAGCAAGAAACCGGCCGTGATGGCGGTCGCCATCAAGGCCGCAATCAAGCCGTACTCGATTGCAGTAATGCCATCCTCATCCTTGACAAACTGCTGTACTGCCGACAGGAAGGTATGCATGACAAGCTCCCAAAAGTGAATCACAAGTCCCTGGCGCAATCGGGTGTGAAACATTGCCCATTCCTGCTAATATGTTTCCTGCCGTAAATTTCTGCGCCATTGCATTGACTATAAAGCGTCCATAATTTGGCAAATTGACGCGCCACAAGTTTCCATATGGAAATTATCAAACCTTGTTGAAATGACGGCGGACGCAAACAATTGTTGCGATCAGGATTGAAAGTCTTCGTCAAGACAAGTTTTTTGCAACGCAGTGCATGAATCTCATGTATTTACATGAAATATTGCATACGTTAATTGCCTATTAGGCAAAAAGACATTATCCTGCTTAGCTCTTCTTTGGAACGGCCTCTCGCCCTGCGGTAAAGAGCGTCATGCCACCAAATAAATCTTGGCTTCTTGTAGACGGACGCGAACATGCTCTTGCTTGATGCAATGCTGCTATGACGACACTTGTGTGACTACTTTCCAGAGAACGACAATGGATTCCCTACTGAAACACATGGTGGACATGACCGGGCACCGCGACCACACGATGCTCGACATCTCCGTGATCTCGGCGGTTCAGGAGCTCGCTGCCGCGTCGCAAACCCGTGTGCTGGCACTGAGCAGCGTGCGGGGCCAGGTGTTCGTGCGGTCGCGGGCCATCATCGTGGCAGGCAGCGTGGCCCGCATGGAAGAGCATAACGACCCTACCCTGCCAGGCGAACCGCTGTCCGACTACCCGGCCCTGGCCGCCTGCATCAAGCGCCATGAAGCGAGCGCAGACAGCCTGTGCGCCGACGGCCGCCACCTGCTGTGGCTGCCCATCTGGATCGGCGACCAGGTCACCACCTGCCTGGAAATCACCAACCCCACGCCCTACACGGGTGCCACCATCCAGGTGATCGGCGGCATCGTCAGCGTGTACCGCAATTTCCAGAACCTGCTCGACTACAGCGAACGCGATTCGCTCACCGGCTTATTGAATCGCAAGACCTTCGACGACCAACTGGCGAAAATCCTGCACGGCCGCGGCGAACCGGAAGCGGACAAGCCGCTTCCCATCGATGAAGAGCGGCGCCACCATACGGACACGGAGCGGCAATGGCTGGCCGTGATCGATGTCGATCATTTCAAATTGGTTAACGATAAGTTTGGCCACCTGTATGGCGATGAGGTGCTGATCCTGATCGCCAACCAGTTGCAATCGTCGTTCCGCTCGCAAGACCGCATCTTCCGCTTCGGCGGCGAGGAATTCGTCGTGCTGCTGCGCTCGATCACCCTGGAAAATGCGCAGAAGATCATCGACCGCTTCCGCACCAATGTCGAAACGCACGACTTCCCGCAAGTGGGCAGAGTCACCGTCAGCGTGGGCTTCGTCAGCATCAACGCCTATGAGGCGCCCGTCATCATTCTCGGCCGCGCCGACCAGGCCCTGTACTACGCGAAAAGCCATGGCCGCAACCTGGCTTGCCATTACGACGAGCTGGTCGCATGGGATCGACCTGCCACTTGGCAGCCGACTCATGGCCGACGATCTTGTCGCCGCCGCCGAAGCCGAAGCCGCGCGACAGGTCGACCGTCTCGGGTTTGATGTAGGCATTGCTCTTCGTGCTGAAAAACACATTCACCTTCGGCGCCAGCAGATTGCTCTCGTGCGCTTCGATGACGACGGCCAGGCGGCCCGATTCCAGCATGACCATGGTACCCACCGGATAGATCCCCACGCAGCGCATGAAGTCCTGCGCGAACACGGGGTTGAAATGGAATTTGCTCCACTCATAAATCTTGCGCAGGGCTTCGGCGGCGGCGACGCCCTTGTGGTAGCTGCGGTCGGACGTCAGCGCGTCATACACGTCGACGATGGCGGCCATCTGCGCCAGCTCGCTGATGGCGTCACCGGCCAGATGGTCCGGGTAGCCGCTGCCGTCGCGCCGCTCATGGTGGTGCAAGGCGATGTCGAGGGGAATGGCGCCCAGCTCGGGCGAGCGGCACAGGATATCGTAGCCATCGCGCGGATGGCGCTTGATCAGGGCAAATTCTTCCGGCGTCAGGGGGCCGGGTTTGTTCAGCACGCTATCGGGCACCAGCGCCTTGCCTGTGTCGTGCAGCAAGCCGCCCAGGCCGGCCTGGTGCGTGGTGGCGCCATCGACGCCCCGCGAGCGGCAAAACGCCACCATCAGCGCGCACACGCTGACGGAGTGCAGGAAGGTGTAGTCGTCCTTGTTCTTGATGCGCAACAAACCGACGAGGGCGCCGGGATTGCGCAGAATCGATTCGGTAATATCTTGCACCGTGTGCTGCACGCGGTCGATCTCGACGGCCTTGCCCAGGCGTACATCGGCCATCACCGTGCGCACCAGGCTCGATGCCTGCCGCCGCACCTGCGTGGCGCGCGCCAGTTCCATGCCCAGCGACACGCGCGTGACCACCTGCGGCGCCGCTGCGGCGATCTGCACCAGTTCGCGTTCCGTCTCGGCCCGCGCCTGCGCCACGGTAGGCGCATCCTGCACATCGAGGCCCTTGCCGCTGTCGATCACCACGTCGTGGATGCCGGCTTGCACGATCTTGCGGATTTCATCGTCGCTGCGCAACAGGAAACGGTTGCGCACGAACGGATGGGTCATCCAGTCACAGCTGAGGTCGTGGACATACATGCCCACTTTTAATTGAGACGAATCAACTTTCTTGAGCATGCTGTCATCCCACAAGTACGCGTCTGGAGCACCGAAGGCGCTAGAATGAGTATAACAAACTATTATTCTGCTGGCCGCGTTCGGCGCTGCGGCGCAACACCCTGTTTTTTCCGATCACCGCACCCTCAACGCACCGCTCTTGGGACCCATGGAACTGCGCCAATTACGTTACTTTGTTGCCATCGCTGACCACGGCTCGCTGTCGCGCGCGGCCCTGGTCCTGCATGTGGCGCAGCCGGCCCTGACGCAGCAGCTGCGCCAGCTGGAAGAAGAACTGGGGGTACAGCTGCTGCACCGCTCGGCCCAGGGCGTGCTCAGCACGGACGCGGGCAAGGTATTTTACGAACACGCGCAAGCGATCCTGAAACAGGTGGCCGACGCCCGCTCGGCCGTCACGCAAAGCGCCACGCGCCCGTCCGGCAATGTCACCCTGGGCTTGCCGCACAGCATCTCCGGCGCGCTGGCCCTGCCTCTGCTGCTGGCCGCGCGCGAACGCTACCCCGAGATCACCCTGCAACTGACGGAAGAAATCACGGGCAACCTCAATGAACAGCTCAGATCGGGCCGCATCAACCTGGCCGTGCTGTTCGACGATGGCCAACTGACGCCGTTTGCCTGCAGCCCCCTGGTGGAAGAAGAAATGCGTTTTATCTGCCGCAGCGATTCGCCGTTCGCGCCCGCCGGCCATGCCGTGTCATTCCCGCAAGCGTTGAGCGCCACCCTGATCCTGCCGGGTCTGCAGCATGGCGTGCGCCCGCGCATCGACAGCCGCGCGCGCGAACTGGGCCTGGAGACGGCAAACGTGATCGAGATCAACTCGATCGCCATCCTGAAATCGGCCATCCTGGCCGGCATGGGCGCCACCATCTTGCCGGCCGCCCCCCTGCTGGCCGAACTGGACAGCGGCGCCATGCGCAGCTATGCCATCCACAGCCCCGTGCTGTCGCGCACGGTGGCCCTGTGTGCATCAAAAAACATTCCCCTGACGAACGCGGGGAACGCCGTGAAAAACCTCGTACTGCAAGTGGCCGCCGAGCTGTGCGGCAGCGGGCGCTGGGTGGGAGCACACGTGCTGTAACGAGCATTATTTTTCCGGCAATAATTTCTCAAAAGAAATAAAATGATGGTCTTATTCATTTCACCATTATTATCATGTCTCTGCTTACCACTTCCTTGCGCTGCCTGGCGGCAGGTGCCGCCCTGCTGGCACTGCTGCCTGGCGCAAGGGCGGCACGCCCCGAATCCCCATTCCCGATTCGCGAAATCCTGTTGCTCGACACCTTGCAAGCCATCGACAAGGCGGACATCGACGTGGCGGTGTTTATTGCTCCAGAAAGCTGCACGCCCAAGACCCATATCAGTACGTGGGGAACGGTCGTCTCCTCCGACAACGACTCGCTCTTTCGCAGTTGGGCTTGCCGTGCCTATGTGGATGCTGCCAAGGACCCCACTGAAAAATTGGCATTCATCCCAATGCCCACGGCACTCAAACAGCCATCCATCCTGGCCACCGTGCAAGCGCTGCCGCCCAGCCCCACCGGGCGACGCTATGTCGCTTTGCTCGATGCAACATTGACCGATCTGTCGCAGCGAAAAAACTGCTCTTCCTGCAGCTTCAGTTTCCTCATGCAAAGTGAAGTGGTCGTGTATGACCGCATCGCAGGCAAGGCGGTCTGGCATTCGATCGACACCAAATCATCCCATCTGCGAGACGGCGTCTACTCGTCGGCAACATCACGGATGCTGGGACCATTGCTCGTCAGTGGCACACTGACCGACGTCACAATGCAGCGCGGCCTGGGGGAAGCTGATAGCGCAGGGGTGCGGCGTACGACGGCCTTGGAAAGCGCCGCCACCCCACAGCAAACCGGCATGCAGCTCAATAAAAAAGCCAATCTGATTATTTTCAACCGCATGCCGCAGGCAACGGCCAACAGCGAGGGTTTCGACAACGGCAATACTTACTATTGGATCAATGCAGGGCATCTGGAAGGCAAGGCGAAGGAAACCCGCTACACGAGTTATTCCAAAACCCATACCGCACTGGAACTGGCACCAGGAAAATATACGCTGTCTTTCTTCAATAAAGCACCGATTCCTGTCGAGATCAAGGCAGATGGTCCGCCTACCTATCTAAGCTTTAGCAACGGCTTTCTGCGATCAACCAGCGTCAGCGAGCTCAATGCCACGGAAGCGCTCGCACTGGTACAGGACTCCGTCAATCTCATGATCCCTGAGTTGACACCCGTCGCCTATCCCTTGCGCGCGCGCAAGCTGCAATGGACGCAGCCCTAAGCGTGCCCTGCATGCATGGCCTGTCTTGCGGCGCAAGGCAGGCCATCATTTTTTCTTATACCCCCATCGTCAAAGCGTATTTGCCCCTTCCCCACAGTCGTTCTACACTGACCACATTAACTATTTTAAATTTAAAATAGTTATGTGCCGCCCACACGCGGCCATCCCGTCTGCACAGCGCGCGCCTTACCGGGTACGCCCCTTGTACAGCCGTTATCTGAAACACCCTTTTGGAGACAGCCATGTCCGTGACCACGGAAAACGGCTCCGCAGCGTTCGTGAGAAACGCCGGTGCCGCGCCATCTACACCGCTTGAACCTTCCCGTTTGACCAGCGTCAGCCTCGACGACAAATACACGGCCACTTCCGGAGCCATCTTCCTGTCCGGCATCCAGGCCCTCGTGCGCCTGCCCATGATGCAGCGCCTGCGCGACCAGGCCGCTGGCCTCAACACGGCCGGTTTCATTTCCGGCTACCGCGGTTCGCCCCTGGGCGGCCTCGATGAAAACCTGTGGAAAGCCAAGAAGCAGCTGGAAGCGCACCACGTGCAGTTCGTGCCCGGCGTCAACGAAGACCTGGCCGCCACGGCCGTCTGGGGTTCGCAGCAGGTGGACCTGATCGGCCCGGCCAAGTACGACGGCGTGTTCGCCATGTGGTACGGCAAGGGCCCGGGCGTGGACCGCTGCGGCGATGTCTTCAAGCACATGAACCATGCGGGCACATCCAAATTGGGCGGCGTGCTGCTGGTGGCCGGCGACGACCATGGCGCATATTCGTCGACCCTGCCGCACCAGTCCGACCATTTGTTCTCCGCCTCGATGATCCCCGTCTTGTATCCGTGCAATGTGCAGGAATACCTGGACCTGGGCATCCACGGCTGGGCCATGTCGCGCTTTTCCGGCTGCACCGTGGCCTTCAAGGCCCTGGCCGACACGGTCGAATCGTCGGCCTCCATCGACGCCGACCCGTTCCGCGTGGAAGTCAAAATCCCGCAGGACTTCATCATGCCCGAAGGCGGCCTGAACGCGCGTCTGTCGAGCATCCCGCTGGGCCAGCAGGCGCGCAACCAGGAAGCGCTGATGCAGGACTACAAGATCTACGCAGCCCTGGCCTACGCGCGCGAAAACAAGCTCAACCACACCACCATCGACAGCCCGAACGCCAAGCTGGGCATCATCGCCTCCGGCAAGTCCTACCTGGACGTCCTGGAGGCGCTGGAAGAGCTGGGTATCGACGAGCAGATGGCGGCCGAGGTCGGCATGCGTTTGTTCAAGGTGGCCATGCCGTGGCCGCTGGAACCGGACAGCGTGCGTGAGTTTGCGCAAGGCCTCGATGAAATTCTCGTCGTCGAAGAAAAGCGGCAAATCGTCGAATACCAGCTCAAGGAACAGCTGTACAACTGGCGCGACGACGTGCGTCCGCGTGTCATCGGCAAGTTCGACGAAAAAGGCGAATGGGTGGCGCCGCGCGGCGAATGGCTGCTGACCTCGAAGGCGGACTTTTCCGTCTCGCAAGTGGCCAGAGTCATCGCCAGCCGCATCGCGCGCCTGATTTCCGACCCCGTCACCTGCGACCTGATCAAGGCACGCCTGAGCTTCCTCGACGCCAAGGATGCGGTCCTGAAAAAGGCCGTGAACCGATGATGGCGCAGCAGGTGGCGGCCGAAGGCATCGCCCGCATCGCGCTGGTCACGGAAGACCTGAGCCGCTACAGCGACCGCAGCAACCTGCCCGCCCACGTGACCTTGCACGACCGCAAGGACATGGATGCCGTGCAGCGCGAATTGCGCGAAGTGCAAGGCGTGTCCGTGCTGATCTACGACCAGACCTGCGCGGCCGAGAAACGTCGGCGCAGGAAAAAGGGCGAGTATCCGGACGTGGCCAAACGCATGGTCATCAACGATGCCGTCTGCGAAGGCTGCGGCGACTGCGGCGTGCAGTCGAACTGCGTGTCGATCTTGCCGAAGGAAACGGAATTTGGCCGCAAGCGCACCATCGACCAATCCTCATGCAACAAGGATTATTCGTGCGCCAAGGGCTTTTGCCCCAGCTTCGTCACCGTCGAAGGCGGCAGCCTGAAGAAGACAAAAACGGGCGCCGGCAAACCGGGCGAGACGGACAACTTCGGCCCGCTGCCGGAACCCGTCCTGCCCGCCTGCGACGCGCCGTACAACATCCTCATCAACGGCATCGGCGGCACGGGCGTCATCACCGTCGGTGCGCTGATGGGCATGGCGGCCCACCTGGAAGGCAAGGGCGCGTCCGTGCTGGACATGACGGGCATGTCGCAAAAGAACGGTTCCGTCACCTCGCACGTAAAAATCGCCAAGTCACCCGCGCATATCCGCGCGCAGCGCATCGCCACGGGCGAAGCGGACCTGATTTTAGGCTGCGACATGCTGACGGCCGGCGCGCAGGATGCCGTGTCGAAAATGCGCCCGGGCCGCAGCCTGGCCGTCGTCAACCTGCACGAGCAGCCGCCGGGCACGTTTGCGCAAAATGCCGACTGGCAATACCCGACGGCGGAAGTGCGCCAGCTGATCGAGGAATCCGTGGGCGGCGCGGACGCGGCCGACTTCATCGACGCCACAAAATTGGCTACCGCGCTGATGGGCGACTCGATTGCCGCCAACCTGTTCATGCTGGGCTACGCCTGGCAAAAGGGCCGCATCCCGCTGACGCAAGCGGCGCTGCTGCGCGCCATCGAACTCAATGGCGTCGGCATCGAGTCGAACAAGAAGAGCTTTTTGTGGGGCCGCCGCGCCGCCGTCGACGTGCGCAAGGTCACGCAGATCGCCACGCCGTCGCAAGCGATCCTCGTGCAAATGCCGCAAAGCCTCGATAGCGTCATCAAGAAAAGAGTGGAATTCCTCACCGCGTATCAAAATGCCGCGTATGCGGATGGCTATTTGACGTTGGTGAAACAGGTGCGCGACCGCGAGAATACCCTGGGAGTGGGCCAGAAACTGTCGATGGCCGTGGCGAAAAACTACTTCAAATTGCTGGCCTACAAGGACGAGTATGAAGTGGCGCGCCTGTACACGGATGGCCGTTTCGTGGAGCAATTGCAGCAGCAGTTTGAAGGCAATTTTTCCGTCAAATTCAACCTGGCGCCACCGCTGTTCGCCAAGAAAGATGCGAAGGGTCACCTCGTGAAAGCAGAGTTCGGTTCCTGGATGTGGCGCGCCTTCAAGCTGCTGGCGAAAGCCAAGGGGCTGCGCGGCGGCAGCTTCGACATCTTCGGTTATACAGCCGAGCGCAAGATGGAGCGCGCGCTGATCGTCGAATACCGCGAACTGCTGGCGGGACTGCTGCTCAACCTGACGGCGGAGAACCTGGCCACCTGCGTGGAACTGGCATCCTTGCCCGAGAAAATCCGCGGCTTCGGCCACGTCAAGGAAGCGGCCGTCGATACTTACCGCAAGGACAAGGCGAGCTTGCTGGCCGTGCTGGCGGATGGAAGCAAGCACGCGGCATAAAAGACAACGCAGAGCCTCGGCTCTGCGTTTTTTTATTCCGGACAGCGCCCCACGGTCGCCCCTGGCAACAGCACCGGTTGCCAGATTTCCTGCAAGCGTTCCGGCGGCGTGCCGGCCAGCAGGGATTGCAGCATTTCCACCATCTTGGCGCCGGCGCGGCGCAGGTCGGGCTGGTCGATGGTGGTGACATTGATGCCGATCAAGGTGTCTTCCACATTGCCCCAGACGATGACGGAGATTTCCTTGCCGATCTCGATGCCCGCATCCATCAGCGCGCGCACCACGCCGACGCCGGACAGGTGATTATCGACAATGACAGCCGTGGGACGGGGCGAGCAGGCCAGCAATTGCTGCATGGCCTGGTAGCCGCTGCGACGATCAAAAGTATTGTCGAGCAGATAGTGGGGATCCAGCGGCAAGCCCGCCTGCGCCATGCAGCGGATAAAGCTTTCCTTGCGCTCATAGGCGAAATGCAAGTCCAGCGGTGCGCTCAGCAGGGCGATGCGCTGGTGGCCATGCGCCGCCAGGAAGGACACGGCCAGGTCGATGCCGGTGTCGTTGTCGTAATCAAAATACGCGTACGGCGCGTCGATGCGCGTGCGGCCATTCGCGACAAAGGGAAAGCCCACCTTCGTCAGGTAGGCGATGCGTTCATCAACCACCTTGGTGCGGCCCACCACCAGGCCATCGACCTGGCGCCCGCGCACCATGGTTTCATACGAGGGCTGTTCGTTCTGCGGCGACACGGGGGCGATGATGAGACTCATCTTCGACGCTTCCACGGCGTCCGACATGCCATTCACCACGGAAAGAAAGACGCTGTCGCCCAGGTCGCTGGGCAGCAGGGGATAGATCATGCCCAGTACATTGGTACGGCCGACGGCCAGGCTGCGCGCCAGCGGGTTGGGCCGGTAGCCGACTTTCTTGGCGGCGGCCAGGACGATTTCACGGGTGCGGGAATTGACTTCCGGATAGCCGTTCAACGCCCTGCTGACTGTCGTTTTCGACATGCCGAGGGCAATTGCGAGGCTCTTGAGATTCATGTGTTAACTACCTGTCTGTATGGCAAAAAAAACCAACTCTGGCCGTCAATTATAGCCCAGAGCGCCAAGCAGGCCGCGCATTACCGTGCGTCGCCATGGTAGAAAAACAACAACACATTGACTATTTAAAAAGCAATATTTTAAATGTGACCAGTCCCGCCATCTTCGCAACGCGGCATCGGCCGGGACAGAGAGGAAAGGGCAAGTAGCGGAAGCGTGCACTCACTTTGAGCATGGCGTCGCCGGCTTCGGCATGCCAGCTCGGCAACACAGGGGCCGCACGATAAAATTATCAAGAAAACATAATTAGCTGGAACTATGCGAGAATTTGTCCTACTCTTGATTCAGGTGAAGATTACCTGCAGACATGTCGCGCCCCCCCGGCCTGCATTCTTCCTCTTCTGCGCACGCCTGGACATACTTTCAAAGGTGAACAATGTGGTCACGCTAACGTCCGTCAACAATCTGCAAGCCTCGCTGGCCACGGCGCAACGCCGGGTCGAGCAAGGCCAGAACCAGGTACAGCGCGACAGGGAGCAACTGGCGCAAAGCCGCCAGTCGCTGGCGCGGGAACAGGAGTCGCTGAGCCAGACGCAGCGCAGCAGCCAGCAAGCCCAGGCCGATGCCCCTGCCGCCGTGAAGGCGCCGCAACTGGATCAGGCGATCAAGCTGGCCGTGCCGCAGCAAGCGCTCCCCGCCACGCCGAAAAGCACGCCCCAGCTGAACAGCTATGGCCAGACCCTCGGCCGCCTGATCAACGTGACGGCTTGAACCAGCTTTACCGGGCCATTTCCTCTTCCAGCATCGCCAGCCACCACTTATTCCCCTTCTGCGGTTGCGTCAGGTCGACCGTCTCGCCCATCTGCGGCGTGGCCAGGTGCACACCCTGCTTGGCCGCCAGCCCCGTGATGCGGTCGAACGGTTCATGCCAGGCGTGCAGCCCCAGGTCAAAGGTGCCGTTATGTACGGGCATCAGCCACTTGCCGCGCAAGTCCAGGTGGGCTTGCAGGGTTTCTTCCGGCTGCATGTGCACGTCCGGCCACAACTTGTCATACGCACCCGTCTCGATCATGGTCACGTCAAACGGGCCGTACTTGTCGCCGATCTGCTTGAAACCGTCGAAATAGCCGGAGTCGCCGCTGAAAAACACGCGCACGTCCGGCGCGTCGATGACCCACGACGCCCACAGGGTTTGATTGCCATCAAACAAGCCGCGTCCCGAGAAATGCTGCGACGGTGTCGCCACCAGTTTCACGCCGGCAATTGTCGTGCCCTGCCACCAGTCGAACTGCCGCACCTTGGCGGCCGGTACGCCCCATTGAATCAGGGTATCGCCCACGCCCAGCGGCGCAACAAAATGCTCGGTCTTGGCGGCCAGTTGCAGCACGGCGGCATGGTCGAGGTGGTCGTAATGATCGTGCGACAGGATGACGGCCTTGATCGGCGGCAAGTCAGCGATGCTGATGGGCGGCTGGTGAAAACGCTTCGGACCTGCCCATTGCACCGGTGAGGCACGCTCGGAAAACACGGGATCGGTGAGGAAGAATTCCTTGTTCAGTTTCAGCAGCAGGGTCGAGTGACCGAGGCGAAACAGGCTGTTGTCCGGCGCGGCCAGCAATTGCGCCTGGCTCAAGGCTTGCACGGGCACGGCAGCGGCCGGCACCGTGCTGTCGGGCTTGTCAAAGAAGAAGGTCCACATCAGCTTGAGCGTGGCTGCCGTGCCCAGCTTGTGCATCTGCACGGGATTGCGAAACTTGCCTTCGTGGTGTTGCAAGGATTCAACAGGCGCCACAGGCGCGGCGCGCAAGGTGCAAGAACTCATGATGATCAGGACTCCCAAGAATAAGATGCGGTGCATATGCGATCCGGTCAATAAAACACAAGGATTAAATTACACTACACAGTGTAGTTCCTATTCCGGGCAAAGTAAACCAGGAGGTGTAAAATATTGTTTTCAAAGGAGATTTCCCGCCATGGCCGCACCGCAACGCCTCACCGACCGCAAGCGTGTCGCCATCGTCGATGCCGCCATCGCCGAGTTCCGCGAGCACGGTTTTGACGCGACCAGCATGGACAGGATCGCCGCCACGGCTGCCGTTTCCAAGCGCACCGTGTACAACCATTTTCCCAGCAAGGACGAACTGTTCGCGGAAATCCTGCAGCGCATGTGGGAAAGCAGCGTGGCCCAGCCCGCCGTGCCCTATCTTGCGGACCAGCCGCTGCGCCCGCAGGTGCTTGCCCTGGTCGAGCAGAAAATGGGCTTGCTGTGCGACCCGGCATTCATCGACCTGGCGCGCGTGATCTTTGGCGAAACCATCCACTCGCCCGCGCGCGCGCAAGCGATGGTAGCGCGCCTGAATGAAAAGGAAACGGGCCTGTATCTGTGGATCCGCGCGGCGCAGCAAGATGGGCGCATCAAGGCGGGCGAGACGGTGGAAGTGGCGCACCTGCTGATGTCGCCTTTAAAAACCTTTGCATTCTGGCCACAGATCACCCTCGGTGAGCCTCTGCTGGGTCCGGCACGCCGGCGCGAAGTGGCGGAACTGGCCGTCGATATCTTCCTGTGCTACTACGGCGTGGCAAAACACACGGCATAAACGGGCGGCAAGTGGGCAGAGATGGTCTGCCAATGCTCGCCCTCATCGCTCGAATACCAGGCGCCGCCCGTCGTCGACGCCATCACTAAACTGCGCCCATCGTCGGCCAGCGCCAGCCCATGGCGGTAGATGAGGTCGTAGCAATGCTGCTGCGGCAATCCCGCGCGCAACACATCAAACGTCTTGCCACCATCGCGCGTGCGCGTCACGGCCAGCGCGCCGTCCAGCGGAATGCGCAGCACGTCCGCCTGCGCGGGCACGAACCAGGCCGTGTCGCCATCGCGCGGATGCACGGCCACGGCAAAGCCGAAATGCGACAGCGGCGCCGTGCTCACTTCCTGCCAGTGCCAGCCGGCGTCCTGCGAACGCCAGATGCCGTTATGGTGCTGGCACCACAGCGCGTCCGGCGTACCGGCGCTGCGCACGATGCGGTGCGGGTCTTGCACGGCTTCATTTTCATCGAGCTCGGGCGGCATATAGTCGGCGCGCATGCCCGTCGCGCTCAAGGCCCAGCTGGCGCCGCCATCGAGCGTTTGCCAGACGCCGCCGCAGGACACGCCGACCAGCACCTTGCTGCTGTCGCGCGGATCGACGCAAATGCTGTGGATGCCGGGCACGTCGTAGCCGCCGCCAAACCACTGCGCCCGCTGCGGCACGTGCCACAAGGACTCGACCAGCTGCCAGCTGTCGCCGCGGTCGCTTGAGCGGAACAGGCCGCCAGGCAGGGTGCCCGCCCACAGCACGCCAGGCTGGTCCGCTCCGCCGGCCGCCAGCGACCAGATCTGCCGCAAGGTCCAGTCCACCGTATCGCTGCTGTCTTCCGGCTTGGCGGGATAGGCGGGCACGGCGACCTCTTGCCATGTGGAACTGTCCCTGTCCAGGCGGTGCAGCTTGGCGCCGAAGTGGCCCAGGTTCAGGGCCGCGTACAGGGCGCCGTCGCGGCCATCGTGCAGCAGCATGGAGACGGGGTCGCCGGCAAACTGCACCAGCGCCAGCTGCCAGGCGCCGGCCGCATCGACATCGAACTGGAACAGCCCCTTGCGGGTGCCGAGATACGCGCGTTGAGCACTGCCTGATCCCATGATTAACCTCCGGAAAGTGCCTGCAAGATATACACCTGGCTGTCGGGCCGCAAGACGTCGTCCAGCACGCGCCGCTCGCGGCAGCGCGCGCCATCGATGAAGATCACCACGTTGGGGCGCAACGCGCCCTGCTCGTCGAGCACGTAGCCACGCAGACGCGGCTGCTGCGCAAACGCGGCATCCAAGGCGGCGCGCAGGCGTGGCGCGGCCACGTCCACGGTGGGAGCATCCAGGAAACGTGCCAGTTGCCGGGTAAAATGCAAGTGCGCCATGCTGCCTTCGACGTCATTGGCCTCGACTCATTCTAGTCCGCTTTGCCGACGATACAATGGCGCATGCCCTAAAATAGGGCCAAGCACACAAGGAGGCCAGGCATGACGATTACCCCGGAAGAACTAGCGGTGCTGATGCAGGAAGTGGAAGTGGCCGACCCCATCGATTTTGCCGACCTGCCTTTCGACGAGCAGGAATTGCGCGGGCTGATCGCCAACCACCTGTGCGAGATGGCCGATGCGATGGAAAGTTTCAGCCCGGAAGACCGCAACCTGGCCCTGCTGGCCGTGGCGGCCAAGCTGGTGCTGGAAAACCTGGTGCTGCACGTGCAACTGCTGCGCCGCCACGGCTTGCCCGTGAGCGACAGCGTGGACGCGCTGCTGCAGCGGCTGAAGGGCGGCAAGCCCTGACAGCCTGCCGCAGCAGCGCCCTCGCTTACTGCAAGTTGATGGCCGTCACGCGCGACATGGCATTGCCGTTGTCACTTACCGAACGGATGTAGAGCACGCCATTGCGCGACAAGGCCAGCTTGCCGGCAATCCGGAAACTCCAGACCGCTTTTTGGCTGGCCAGGTCCAGCGCATACGTGCCCTTTTGACCGGCGACAAACAGCAGCTTGTTGGTCGCGATCAGGTCGCCGCCAAAGCGCTCTTCCTTGACTGCCGACAGGGGCCAGCTCCACAGCACGGCGCCCGTCGCCAGGCTGCGCGCTTCGAGCGATGCCGTGGCGTGATTTCCCACATACAACACGCCCTGCACCACCACGGGCTGCGTGGTGAACTGGCCGTTGACGCTCCAGCGCACCTGGCGGCTATCCGTGTCGACCAGGGTCAGGCTGTTATCAACGGAAAAACCAGCAGGAAGACGCTGGTTCAGCAGCAGCACGCTGTGCGCATCGGCCAGCACGGGTGCCTGATACAGGCTGGACCGGCTCAATCCAGTCACCACCTGTCCCGGCACGGCCACGCTCCATTGCTGCGCGCCATCGGCCCGATTGAACGCGCGCAAGGTACCCGCCGTATTGCTGTACACCATGCTGGCACTCACGGCCGGCGTCCACTCGTCGACATTGCCCAACCTCGACAATCCCAGGCTGCTTGACCACAGACTCCCGGCCGTCGTGGCATCGGCGCTGATGACGTCGTTATTGCCGCCGACATAGACGCTTGCGCCAGCCAGCGTGGGAGCGGTCAGCGGCGAGCTCGCCGTCAGGATGCCGTTCGTCTGCGGCTGCGTGGCGTTGGCCAGCTTGACGCCGCTCACGGCGTCAAACGTATGGACGCTGGCCAAGCCCGCCATCGCCAGGCGCGTACCCGACACGCCAGGTGCGCTCAGTGCGCCATCGAGCGTCTGCGGCGTGCGCCATTGCACGCTGCCGTCGTGCTCGGACAGGGCCATCAAGGTATTGGTATAGATGATTTTCTTCGCATCCTGGCTATCGGCTGCGGATTGCTCCAGCGAGAAATACACGAGACCATTCGCGGCCACTGGCGGGCTCATACGATAAGTTTTTTCTCCGCCAGCGTATTCCCACGTCCAGCGGCGCGAAAATTTCGCCGCATCGACATCGACGGGCACCAGGCCCGTGTGCGCCGCATTGCCATTCGTGCCCTCCCAGTCGCCCGCACCGGGCAGCGCGGCCAGGGCCGGCATATTACCGTTGAGTGGCGCTACCACCACCTTGTACGGGATGCTTTCGGGCAAATTTTTATATTTGAATTCGAACAAATTCAGGGGAGACAGCGTAATCCGTCCCGTGTAGGTGCCAGGCGCCAGGCCAGGCACGGGCTTGAAGGTGATGCGCCAGCTGTCGTCCGACAGTTTCTGATGATCCGATAGCTGGAAAACAGTCACGCCGTTCGCGTCGGTGGCGCTCCACAGCGGACGCTCGGCCAAATCGCTGCGCACCACCACGTTCACGTCGGTACAGGCTTCACCCGGCGCCATGTTGCAGTTGCTGCTCACTTCAGACAGGTACAGCACGCGGCGCTCTTCCGGCCCGAAGAGTCCGCCCCCGCCGCCACAACCGGCGATGAATGGCAACGCCAGCATCAGGGTGGACATTGCGGCGGTGCGATACGCTCCTTGCATCGTTATAGTCATGTATCTTCCATGTTCGGGCTTTCCCATCCGCCACCATGGCAGGATGCAAAACCCATCAAATCTTGTAACATGAAAAAATGTGAAAAATATCACACATTGTCACCAGTGCAGGGTAACGTCAAGGGTGGCGCACGGCCCGCGCCTGCAAGGTGAGATCGCTTTCGGCCACGGCCACGCAGGGCAGGATGTAGCCGTCGAGCCGTTCATCGGGGCTGATGCCGGGCCAGTCCACCGTGTAGCGTATCTTTCCTTCGGGCATGTGGCACAGGCAGGTACGACAGGTGCCGTTGCGGCAGGAACTGAGCAAGCGGATGCCGGCCAGCTCGGCGGCGGCCAGCACGGTGATGCCGGCCTCGGCCGTGAATTGCCAGCCTTGCGGGACGATGGTGATGGTAAAGGTGGTGATGGTAAAGGGCGCGCTCATGCGCCCAGTTTAACAGTCCGCCAAGGTGGTCCAGCTCGCACCAGCCGCATGGCTGCGCAGCACGGCCTCGGCAAAGGCCAGGCCCGCCACGCCGTCAAACACCGTCGGCAGCCAGCGGGCCGCCTCGGGCACAGGCAAGCCCGCCTGCAGGGCACGGATGGCCAGGGCCGCATCCAGGTAGAGCTGGGCGAACGCTTCCAGGTAGCCTTCCGGATGGCCGGCCGGCACGCGCGTGGCGTGGCGCGCGGCCGCACTGTCGACCCGGCCCGGGCGCAGCAGCTGGCGGTTGCCGCCCTGCGGCGTACACCACAGCTCATTTGGTTGTTCCTGATCAAAATCGAGCTGCGCCTTGCTGCCGAACAAACGCAGGCGCACCGTGTTTTCGCAACCGGTCGCCACCTGGCTGGCCCACAGGGTTCCCTTGGCCCCGTTGGCGTAGCGCAGCATCACCTGCACGTGGTCGTCCAGGGTGCGGTTCGGTACAAAGGTCGACAATTCCGCCAGCACGGCATGCGGCGTGAGTCCGCTGACGAATTGCACCAGGTGATACGCGTGCAAGCCCACGTCGAGCAGAGTGCCGCCGGGACCCGCCTTGTGCGGGTCGTTATGCCAGTTGCCCTCGTTCATGCCGCCTGCGGCAATCGCATCGGCCAGCCAGTCTTGCGAATATTCGACCTGCACCAGGCGCAGCTCGCCGATCTCGCCCGCCTCGACCATGGCCTTCGCGTGGCGCAGCAGCGGATAGCCGCTGTAGGTATGCGTGAGCGCAAACAGCACATTTTTCTGTTGCGCCAGCGCCGCCAGCTTTTGCCCTTCCACCAGAGAGATACCCAACGGCTTGTCGCAGATCACGTGGATGCCCGCTTCCATGAAGGCCGTGGCGACCGGTGCATGCAAATGGTTGGGCGTGACGATGGCCACGGCCTCGATGCCGTCCGCGCGCTGGCTTTCGGCTTGTGCCATGGCACGGTAATCGCTATAGCAGCGTTCCGGCGCCAGGTGCAGCGCGGCGCCACTGTCGCGCGCGCGCTGCGGGTCGGACGACAGGGCGCCCGCCACCAGTTCGTACTGGTCGTCGATGCGCGCCGCGATGCGGTGCACGGCGCCGATGAATGCGCCCTGCCCGCCCCCTACCATGCCCAGCCGTAAGCGTCGCTGCATGTCGTCTCCCTATTTCAAGCCAAGCAAGTGATGAATTTGCTCCTGATCCACCGCGCTGCCGGCGAAATCGTCGAACGCGCGTTCGGCCACGTGGATGATGTGTTCACTTATAAAACGCGCCCCTTCGGCCGCCCCATCCTCCGGGTGCTTCAGACAGCATTCCCATTCCAGCACGGCCCAGCCAGGGAAATCGTATTGCGCCATCTTCGAAAAAATCGCCTTGAAATCGATCTGCCCATCACCCAGCGAGCGGAAGCGCCCGGCCCGGTCTTGCCAGTCGCCATAGCCGCCATACACGCCCTGGCGCCCGTTGGGCCGGAATTCCGCATCTTTGACGTGGAAGGCCTTGATGCGCGCATGATAAATGTCAATGAAAGCGAGGTAATCGAGCTGCTGCAGCACGAAGTGGCTGGGGTCGTACAAGATGGACGCGCGCCGGTGGTCGCTGACGGCGGCCAGGAAGCGCTCGAAGGTCACGCCGTCGTGCAAGTCCTCGCCCGGATGCAGCTCATAGCAAAGGTCCACGCCGGCCACATCGAACGCATCGAGGATGGGCAGCCAGCGCCTGGCCAGTTCCGCGAATGCCGTCTCCACCAGTCCCGCCGGGCGCTGCGGCCACGGATACAGGTAGGGCCAGGCCAGCGCGCCGGAAAACGTCACGTGCGCAGTCAAACCCAGGCGCTGCGAGGCGCTGGCCGCCCACAGCAATTGCTGCGTGGCCCACGCCGTACGGGCCGCCGAGTCGCCGCGCACGTGCTCGGGTGCAAAACCGTCGAACAGGGCATCGTAGGCCGGATGCACGGCGATCAGCTGGCCCTGCAAGTGCGTCGACAATTCCGTCACCTGCAAGCCGTGGCGCGCCAGCAGGGCTTTCACGTTGTCACAATACTGCTGGCTGGCCGCCGCCTGCTCCAGATCGAACAGGCGCGGCGCCGTGGGCAGCTGCAAGCCCTTGTAGCCCAGGCCGGCCGCCCATTGCGCCAGGTGCTCGAGCGAGTCGAACGGCGGCTCGTCGCCGAGAAACTGGGCCAGGAAGATGGCCGGGCCCTGGATGGTTTTCATGGGTATCCTTTAGCCCCCAGGACGCTGGCCCTGGAGGAGGTTCGGTTAAAAAGGCGAGTTCGGAAAGTAGAACTGCTTGGCATTCTCGCGCGTGATCAGCACCGAGGGGATGATCGTGTTGGCCGGCAATTTATCACCTTTCAGGCGCGCTTCCGTCGTCAGCTTGATGGCGTCGTACATGAACTTCGGCGAGTACGAGACGTCGGCCACGATCAGCGGGTCGGAGCCGTCCATGATCTTCTTCACGGCGCCCTTCGCGCCAGCGCCGCCGAACACTTGCTTGATGTCCGTGCGCTTGGCTTGCGCAATGGCCTTTTGCACGCCGATGGCCATGTCGTCATCGGCGGCCCAGACGGCGTCGATGTGCTTGAAGCGGGTCAGATAATCCTGCATGACCTTGAAGGCATCGTCGCGGTTCCAGTTGCCGTACTTGGCATCCAGGACCTTGATCTCGGGATGACCCTTCATCACGGCACTGAATGCATCGTAGCGCTCGTTGTCCAGGGTGGTCGGCATGCCGCGCAGCACGACGATATTGCCCTTGCCGTTCAGGCTTTTCGCCAGGTACTCGGCCGGCAGCTTGCCGAAGGCCGTGTTGTCGCCCGCAATGTAGGCATCCTGCGACTGCGTGTTCGTCAAGCCACGGTCCACCACCGTCACATAGACGCCCTTGTTTTTGACTTGCGCCACGGGCTGCGTCAGCGATGCCGATTCGATGGGGAAGATGACCAGGGTGTTGATCTTGTTCACCGTCAACATGTCCTGCAACTGGTTCGCCTGCTCGGGCGCCGTGGCGGCCGTCTTGACGATGATTTTCACGCCCGGATGGGCTTTTTCCAGCTCCGCCTTGGCCTGGTTCGCCCACCACACGATGCCCGAGGTAAAACTGTGCGTGGCCGTGGGGATGGCCACGCCCACCACCAATTTCTCTGCCGCCTGCGCCTGCCCCATCGGCAGCGCCCACGCCTGCATCACCAGCACTGCCATCCCTGCTACCTCTGCTACCCGTCTAAAGCTCTTCATGCTGCTCTCCTCCAAGGTTGTGGGCGCCCGTTGGCTGCCCTTTCAGAACGCCGCTGTGTTTTTATTTGCGGCCTCGCTGCAGGAAGGCGACGGCGATGATCACCACGCCTTGCACTGCGGCATTCAGGTAGACACTGATGATGCTGGTCAAATTCAGGATATTGCTGATCACGGAGAGCAGGATGGCGCCGATCACGGTGCCGACGATGCGCCCCTCTCCCCCTTTCAGGGCCGTGCCGCCCACGACGACGGCAGCGATCGCTTCGAGTTCCCACAGCAAGCCAGTGGTCGGCGTGGCCGAGCCCAGGCGCGGCACATACAGCACCGTGGCGATGCCCACGCACACGCCCAGCAGCATGTAGGTGGCGATTTTCACCTTGTCGACGTTGATGGCCGCATAGCGCGCCACTTGCTCGTTAGAACCAATCGCCTGCACGTGGCGGCCGAACGTGGTGCGGTTGAGGATGACGGCGCCGGCCGCCGCGACGAACAGGAAAATCCAGATCGGGATCGGCGCACCCAGCACGCTGGTGTAGTACACGGGGCTGTACAGCTCGGACAGAGTGGCGTCCAGGGTCAGGGCGCCGCCATCGGCCAGGTAAGTGAGCACGGCGCGGAAGATGCCCAGGGTGCCCAGGGTGACGATGAACGGTTCGATATTGCCCTTGCTGATCAGGAGGCCATGCATCAGGCCGAATCCGGCGCCCAGCACCAGGGCCATGGCGATGCCCAGCACCAGCATGGTGATGGGTGCCAGGTCGCCGCCCGCGCCTTGCGCCAGCGCATTCATGAAATAGATCATGCAGCCGGCGATCAGCGCCGCCATCGATCCCACCGATAAATCGATGCCGCCGGAAATGATGACAAAGGTCATGCCCACGGCGATGATGCCGATGAAGGCCGTGCGCGTGAGCACGTTCATCAGGTTGTCCAGCGTGGCGAAATCGCCGTTGAGCAAGGTGCCCGCGATGCACAGGGCCAGCAAGCCCAGCACGGGGCCAAAGCCCTTGATGCGCGCGCCGAATCGAGCTATAGGGGATACGGTGGTGTCAGTGCGTGCCGGTTGCATGGGCAATCAACTCCTCTTCGGTCAGGTGGTCAGCAGACAGGGTGGCTTGCAAGGTACCGGCGCGCATCACCGCGACCCGGTGGCACAGGCCGATCAATTCGATCAGTTCCGATGAAATCACGATCACGGCGCGCCCTTCGGCGGCCAGGCGGTGGATCAGAAAGTAAATGTCGCGCTTGGCGCCCACGTCCACGCCACGGCTCGGCTCATCGAGCACGACGACACGGGGGTCCGAATGCAGATATTTCGCCAGCGCCAGCTTTTGCTGATTGCCGCCCGACAGCATGCGCGCGCGGCTGTCCAGGTCGCCCGTGCGGATATTGAAGTCCAGCACCGCCTTGGCCAGCGCCGCCTTCTCCGCCTTGACATCGAGCCACGGCCGCGCATAGCGCTGCAGCGTCATCATGGTGAGGTTTTCGCGCAAGCCCAGATTCACATGCAGACCTTTTCCCTTGCGGTCTTCGCTCAGGTAGGTCATGCCGTGCTGCATCGCTTGCCTGGGCGTGCGGATGTCCACGGGCTGGCCATTGAGATGGATTGCACCCGCGCTGCGCGGGCGCAAGCCCAGCAGTGCCTCGAACGATTCCGTGCGCCCCGCGCCCACCAGGCCAGCAAAGCCCAGCACTTCACCGGCGCGCACCTCGAACGACAGGTCTTTCGACCAGCCGGGCACGCAGAGGCCGTCAACCTTCAGCAGGATCGGGGCATCGGGCGCCAGCGGCACTTTGGCGGGGAACATGTCGGACAATTCGCGTCCCACCATCAGGTTCGCCATCTGCTGGCGGCTCAGGCTGGCCGTCGGCTCGCGCGTGACGAAACGCCCGTCGCGCATGACGATGACTTCGTCCGTGTTGCGCTCCACTTCATCGAGCTTGTGCGAGATATACAAAATGGTGACACCGTCCGCTTTCAGCTGCGCCATGACGGCGAACAGGCGTTGGGTTTCGGACGACGTCAGGGTGGCCGTCGGTTCATCCATGATCAGGAAGCGGGCGCGGCGCGACAGGGCCTTGGCGATTTCCACAAGTTGTTTCTCGGCGACGATCAGGTCGCGGATTTTCGTCTCGGGCGACACCTCCAGCCCCACCTGTTTCAAATAGCGCGAGGCTTCTTCGCGCATGGCGGCTTCGTCCAGCAGCCAGCCACGCGTTTTCTCATGGCCCAGGAACATGTTCTGCGCCACCGTCAGGTGTTCTGCCAGGTTGAATTCCTGGTGGATCAGCACGATACCGGCAGACTCCGCCGCGCGCGAACTGCTGAAATGCCGGGGCTGGCCATCGATCAGCAGCTGCCCTTCGCTCACAGCTTCGTAGCCGGCAAGGATTTTCATCAGGGTCGACTTGCCGGCGCCGTTTTCGCCCAGCAAGCCATACACGCGCCCGGGCGACAAGGTAAAACTGACGCCATGCAAGACGCGCACGGGGCCGAAATCCTTGCAGACCCCATCGAAACCGACGGCAACGCTCACTATGCACTCCCTCGCAGAATTAATCGGTGTTGCAGCAGCACGCCAGGCACGCTGGCCGCCGGGTTAGCCAATCGCTGCAGCAATAATCGCGCCGCCGTCTCGCCCAGCTCGCGCATCGGCTGGGCGATGGTGGTGAGGCCGGGAGCTATCTGCGCGGCGATGGCGATATCGTCAAAGCCGATGACGGCCACGTCTTCCGGTACGCGTTTTCCCAACTGGCGCAGCGCGCTCAAGACGCCGATGGCCAGGGTGTCGGAGACGGCAAAGATGGCCGTGGGCGCATCGGGCTGGGCCATCATCTGCAGGGTGGCGGCCGTGCCCGCTTCGTAATCGAGGCTTTGCACCGTGTGCACCCACTGCGGCTGCACCGGCAGGCCGGCGCCCGCCAGGGTGTCCAGATAACCTTGCTGGCGTTGCCGCGCGTACAGATAGCGCTCGTCCGAATTGATCAGGCCGATGCGCGTGTGGCCGCGCGCCAGCAGATGCCCGACGGCGTCGGAGGCGGCGCGGTGGTTGTCGATGCCGACATAGGGCACGGCCACGGCGGGGTCGAATTCGCAGCAGGCCACCCAGGGCAGGCTGACGGATTCATGCGACAGGGCGTGCTGCACCGTGTCCGGGTCGAGGCAGATGGCGCCATCGGCGCGGTGCATGCGCAGCAAATCGAAATACGAGCGCTCGCGGCCCGCATCGGCGCCCGTGTCGCACAGCAGCACGAAATAGCCGTGTTCGCGCGCCACCGTATCGATGCCGCGCACGATTTGCGCATAAAACGGGTTGCCCACGTCGGGCACCATGGTGAGCAGCATGCGGCTCTCGGCCGTGCGCAAGCTGCGCGCCAGGTGGTTCATGCGGTAGCCGAGCGCCGCCACGGACGCGAGCACCTTGTCGCGCGTGGGCGCCCGCACCCCGGCCTGCTCGTTCATCACGCGCGAGACGGTGGCCACCGACACCCCCGCATGCGCGGCGACGGCGCTGATGGAGACGGTTTCTGTCGGCAAAGAGGATGGAACGGCTGGCGGCATGGGGTTTGTCAAATAAATGTAATCGATTACATTTATAGGCCAGTCGCGCGCGCGATGCAAACATTATCGATGCTGCGGTGCGCAAAAGGTGTGCAAAAAGCGGCCCTGCACGGGCCGTTGGACGCGGCTATTTCTGGGGCGGCAAGGCGCTCTGCTGCACGGCAAAACCGCCGTGCAGCAGATCAGGGAGTACTTATTTCATCATCGCGCAAAACGTTTCGGGATTGCCATCAAGAATGACGCCGCTGGGCCAGCGGTGGCTGCGCTGCTGGGCGCGCAGCAAGGACGCGGCCAGGGCCGAGTCGCCATCGACGGCGTAGACGAAGACGGGCATGTTCAGGCTGGCGGCATCCATCAGCAAATTCGGGTTGGCGTCGAGGCTGCGCGCATCCACGTGCACGCCGGCGGGCATGCCGATCTGCTGCTGCACGCGCTGCAGCCACGGTTTGTCCAGCTTGGGTGGGCGGGCATTTTTCGCGATATAGCGGCTGACCCGGTTCGCACCGGCCGCCTGTGCATTGCGCGCGTCAAACACCAGCAAGCCCAGATAACCCTGCGGATCGGCGCGGCGCGCGCACGCCAGGTTGTTCGGCACGCCCGAGGTCAAAAACCAGTTGCCATGCTTGATATTTGCACGCAATTGCCCCACCAGGGTGGCGATGGGCGCGCACGACGACACGACATCCTTGATTTCCGCATTCAGGGTTTTGGCCGGGAAAGCCGTCGCCAGGCTGGCAACATCGCTGACGAAGGGCGGCGTTTCCGCCGTGACCACGCCGCGGTTCTTCATGCTGGCGGCGCGCCAGTCGTCGGCCGTCAATTGTTTCACGGTGCGGGGCGAGCCCGTATCGACGACTCTGCCCGTCAGCAAGTCGTGGTGCACCACCCAGCTGCCGTCGCCCAGCAGTTGCAAATCCGTCTCGACGCCGTCCCAGGTACCGAAATACGTGTTGCGCAGGGCGCTCAGCGAGTTTTCCGGCGCATTGCCGGCGCCACGGTGGGCATGCACCTTCATGCCCAGGCAGTCGGCCTGTACAGCCGTGCTGGTCATGCAGAGCAGCAAGGCTAGTGCGGCCGCCTTATTTTTGTTGCGGATGATAACCATATTCGAGTCCCTGCAAAACATTGATGCGGATCGCTTCGTTGACGGGGTAGCTGTAGCCCTGCCCCACCGCCACGACGTGCGTGATATTGGCCAGCAAGCCCTTGCCGGCGATTTGCCAGCGCGTGCTGTCGTCGGCCGCCTGGCGGTTCCAGTCCAGCATCTGGCGGAACAAGTCGCTCTTCGTGACGTTGTTGTCGAGCAGGGACAAGATGCCCCAGGTTCCCAGGAAGGCGCCGGCCAGCACGCCCGTGGCGATCCAGGCGGAACGGCGGCTCAGCTGGCCATCGGCGCCCGCCTGTTCGCCGCGCCGTGCCGCCAGCACCAGCAAGCCCACCGTGGCGATCAGGTACAGCAGTTTCGAAAAGTGGCCGATGGCGCCCAGCAGCGAGAAGAACAGGGCCACGGGCGGCACGATGGCCGCGCGCGCCGCTTCCTTGCCCTCTGCATAGTACTTGCCGCCCACCTCGAAGTCGCTGCGGCTGGCGCGGTATTCCACCAGCTTTTCCGCCGTCTGGCGCGCGGCGAACTGGTCGAACAGACGGCTGAACTCGGCGGGGCTCGCATACGCATCCTGCACCACGGCGCCTTTCGGCAGCCGCAAGCCCTTGCTCGCTTCGCTGCCGTCGCCGCCGTCCGGCCCGTCGCGCAGCACGGCCTGGATGCCGGGGCGCGCCACGAAGGCGGGGAAGGACAAGCCCGGTGGAATGCGCTCGCCCTTGATGTTCAAGCCCTTGCTGGCCGCTTCCGACGCATAGCGGCGCTTGACGGCGGCGCGGAAGCTCAATTGATCGGCAGGATGCCAGTTGGCCGATACCGGCACCTTTTTACGCACATTATTGACCACCGCCGCGCGCCGGCGCGCCGGCACCGATTCCGGTTGCCAACCATGGCGTGACAGGCTTTGCCGGTAATCGCTCCATGCCGATTCCTGCTGCTGGCGCAAGCCCGCATCGTCGTCGGGAATGATACCCGAATACAATTTCCACTTCTCGTGCACCTCGCCAATCGCCTGCTGGTACTTGTCATAGTAACCGGCCGCGCCGCCGGCGATCTTGCGGACGTTGAAATTGATCAACTGTTCCTTGGCGGGCTCCATGCGTTCGTCGAGGTGGCCGACCGAGACGGCCAGGAACGGGAACAGCGCCAGGAAGGCCTTGCCTTCGGGCTTGGCAAACAGGGTGGGATCATCTACCAGGCCCTGCAGTTGCAGGCTGCCGCCCACCAGCGAGCGCTGCATCAGGGTGGTGTTGAAAGCCAGGCGGCGAAACTGCGCATCGCGCGTTTCGACCAGCACCGTGACCGTGGTTTTCAAAATGCCGAAGACGACCGCCGCCGTGGCGACGCAGCAGAAGATGATCTTTTTCCAGCTGGGGCCGCTGCCATTGTTCTTCAGGCGGCGGCGCCACATCAGTTGCAGCACCACCAGCGCGGCGGCGATGCCCGACAGGCTGCGGCCATAGAATTCCACGCCCTCCACGTCGTGCGGCTTGACGTCGCCGCCCACCACGTCGAGCAGGCGGGCATTGAAGCCCAGCTCGAAGCACAGATAAATAATCGTCAGGACGATCAGGATCAAGGTCTGCCGGATTTGCAGACTGCGCAAACTCGCGGCCATCTTATTTCCTCAAATCGATGACGACGGGCTTGATCTCTTCGGCCTGGAAGATCATCGGCGCCGCAGGGGCAGCCGCTGCGGCACGCGGCGCGGGCAGGCTGATGGCGGCGGGCGCCCTGGCCGGGGTCTCCTGGCGGCGCGGCTTGGCGCTGGCGCGGCTACCCGCTTTCGGCGCGGCGGCGGGCGCCGGGGCGGCTGCCGGCGGCGCCGGAATCACGCGGCCGCTGTCGCCGCCGCTCCCAGGCAGGGTCGCGATGACAGGGCCGGTGGCGCGCAAGGCGTCGTCGGCAAACGGCTGGGCGCGCGTATCGACGCCGGGCGGCACGGCCACGCTGGCGTTCAGCAGGCGGTTGTCCGTGTAAATCATGCGCGACAGGCGGTTGTAGTTGGGAAAGTCGATATTCAGCGATTTCGCGTCCGCCGCCAGCTCCACGCGGGGGCGGTCCTTGCAATTGCCGACCGTCCACTGCAGCACATCCGTGCCCTGGAAAGCCAGCACTTCATAGCGGTAGGCGCAGCCGCGCTCCTGCGTTTCCACGATCACCACGGTGCGCTCGCCCACGTTTTCCACCCTCGCCACGCGGGCCGTCATCGCATTGGCCAGCGGCACGACACGAAACGCCTGCGACAGCTTGATCGAATACTTGCCTTGCGGGTCCTTGCGCAAGGTGCCTTCCGTGCCGTCGCGCAGGCGGAAGGTGGAAATCGGCGTGCCGAACAGCTCGGCCGTATCCAGGCCCACCATCACACCGCCACGGCCGTTCGGCGTCATGGCGCAGCCCGTCAACAGGACGCCAACCGCCACGCCAGCGATCAATGTGCGCCAGTGCGCGGATGCAAAATTCTTATACGTTGTCATGCTGGATAACTTTCTCTTATTTCTGGGTCAGGGATGGATCACGGCCAGGGGATTGCCCGGTCCCGGCGGCGGCAAGATTTTCTGGCGATCACGCGATAACAGGGTGAAGGCGCCCAGGGTGTCCGGTCCGGCGACGATTTCCAGCTGCTCGCGCTGCAGCCAGGTGCGGATTTCCGCCTCGGTAGCCTCGGCGCGGAACAGCACGCGCGTGCGCACGCCCGTCTCGACGCCGCTGCCGCCGTTGCGGAATTCGGCATTGCCGACGACCGCATTCTCTTTCGGCAGGAACAGCCACGCCGATTGCACCAGCATCACACTGGCGGCCACGGCCGTGACGAGCTTCAGCCAGCGGTTCGCATTCGCAGCCCTGACTGGCGTGGCTAGCGGTGCCAGAGCATCGGCCGAAGCGATCTGCAACTGCTGCAGCCCCTGGCGCAGCAATTGCCGGTACGCCACGCGGCCATCCTTGCCCAGTTCGCTCGACAAAGGCGTGCCCGTCAGCGCATAGTCGTCACCGGGTAAGGCCACGCGGGCGATCACGCCCGGAGCTGCGGTGGCCCGATTCGCGCGGCCATGCGTTTCCAGCCAGCGCGCCGCCTGCAGGCGCTCCTGGCTGAACACGCCCAGGCAGGCGCCCAGGTCCGTCACGGCCAACGTCACGGGCATGTCGCACAGCACCAGGCCCGCGCGCGGGTCGGCGGGCGCGTCGCGCTGCTCGACCACCAGGCCGCAGGCATCCGCATACGAAGCATCTGGCGTGACGAGCCAGCCGCGCCAGCGCTGCCGCGAGCTGTCCCAGGCATCGAGCAGCACGGCGCCAAAGCCGGGACAGCGCGCCAGCAAGTGGATCTGTCCGCCCGCGATGGGCCGCGCGGCCAGCGGCGCGGCATCGCTGCGGCGCGCAAAACGTTGCATTAAGTGTTCCGGCACGGCAATGCCGCGCCAGTCGGGGGTATCGCCGCTCACATCCGCGTCCAGCAAGTCGGCGGACGATGGGGCAGATGGCAGGCGCGCGGCAACGATGGCCAGCGAGGGCGTCAATGCAGTCATGCCGGTGGCCTTTCATCAGGGTTCGGGGAGGTGGCTATCGGGTCCAGCTGCAGGGATAACGCGGCCAGGCACAAGATATCCAAAACTATTTGCGCCGCCTGCATGTCGCGCGCGGTCAGGGCATCGCCCACGCGCAGCTTGAGCAGGCTCAAGACCCAGCTGCCCAGCAAGGTCGCGCGGTGGGCCGGTTCGACGATCTGGCGCCCCGCGCTGTCCGCGTCACCCTTCTGCCGGTGCACGAGGCCCAGCTTGCCGCCGTGGTAATGCGCGGAGGCGATCTGCTCGGCCAGTTCCTTGACGGGCATGCCGCCGCAGCCGCAATGGCGCAGCAGCAAGATCAAGTCACGCGGCAAGGCGGCGATAAACACGTCGGCCGCCTCGCGCACTTGCCGTGGCGTCAGCTGGTAGTCGCGCAGCGGTTCGGCATAGGCGTCGGGCGCCGGCAAGTCGCAGCCCTCTTGCGCATCGGCATCGTCGTCATCACGCTGCTTGCGCAGCTGGTCGATGATGAAGCGCTTGAAGTACAGGAACAAAGCACCGACGTGGTGGGGCGCCGCATCGCTGTCGCTGTGCAGGACTTTTTCGATGAAGAACTGGTGGCGCAAATCCGCCAGGGAATCACCGAGCGACGCCGCCTCGCGCGGGCGGCATGGGGTCAGCGCGGCGATGACACGCTGGTAAAACTCACCCAGTTCGCCTTGTGTCAGCTGATGGCGGCGCGCCCAGAAAGCATGAATCCGTTCAAATTGTTCCGATTGCACAGCCGGTCCGATCGTGTGTTGGGGCGCGGCACGCGCCACTGGCCGGCGGCGACGTGCACCGTGCGCTGGCCAGACAAGAGAAACTTGTCAGTAAGGTAAAATGCATTTAAGCAATTTTCTCATATCACAGTAAAAATCGCTAACTTTTGTTACTTTCACGACAATTCCCGAGAAACCCATGCATCGCCTGATTCCCCTGTTTTTCAGTCTGCTCTTTTTACTGGGCAGCAATGTCGCGCACACCGCCGTGCCAGCGGCTCCCAGCAAGCGCATCGCCCTGGTAATCGGCAACGCGGCCTATCCGCAGCCGCTATTGAATCCCGTCAACGATGCGCGCGCCATGGCCGAGCGCCTGCGCCGCCTGGGCTTTGAAGTACTGTTGCGCACGGACATCACTGCGGCGCAGCTGCAAAAGGCGTCGGCCGAGTTTTCCACGCAGGCGCGCGGCGCCGATATCGCCCTGGTGTTTTACGCGGGCCACGGCGCGCAGGCGGGCGAAGCCAATTACGTGCTGCCGTTGGGCGCCAACATGAATGCGCTCAGTGCTGCCGCCATCGCCGCGCAGGGCGTGTCCGTTTCCAGCCTGGCGGGCGATTTGCAGCGCACGGGTGCGCGCGGCGCCGTGCTGATCCTCGACGCTTGTCGCCAGGAATATACGCGCGGCGGCGCCGTGGTGGTTCCCGGCGGCGGCAATGCGGCCAGCCACGGCTTTGCCGACACGCAAGCGCCACGCGGTGTGGTGATCGCCTATTCGGCGGGACCGGGCGCCCTGGCGCGTGATTTCTGGTCGCCCGATTCGCGCAACAGCCCCTACACGAGCGCCCTGCTCGACGCGCTCGATGCGCCGGGCTTGCCGATGGGCGACGTCTTCTCGCAAGTGGCGGCACGGGTCGCCGCGATGACACACGATGTGCAAAAACCGCGCGTCTCGTTCGGCGAAACGTCGGCGCGCCTGGTGCTGAACATGGGCAGCGGCAAGGGCGTCAGCCAGCCGACGCCGGGCGTGCTGGCTTCCGGCAACAACGGCATGCGTGCCCCCGTCCCAGCACCAGCGCCAGCGCCCGCCACCACCGCCTCTGGCGCGAAAATATGGCCAGGCAATGTCTTACAAGACATCAACTATGAAATCCGCATGCAGATCGCGGCGCGCCCGTTTCCCCGCCAGCAGCTGGAAAAGCGCGCACGCGGCGGTGATCTGGTGGCGCTGACGGCCCTCGGCTATGGCATCGGCGGCGGCGATGCCGGCGTCAAACAGCCGAAGGCGGGCATGCAGTGGCTGGAAAAGGCGGCCGCCAAGGATTTCCCGATTGCCCAGACCTATCTGGCCGAATTGCTGATGGTCAAGGGCGATCCCGCCTCATTAAAACGCGCCGGCGTGCTGCTGGACGCCGCCTCGCAAGCGGGCTACAGCCCCGCCCATGCGTATAAATTCGACCTGGCGCGGCGTACGGGCGCGCCGCCGCAGGATGCGGCCCGGCATTTGCAGGATGCCTTCATGGGCTTGATGAAGGATTACCAGGGCGCCGCCAAGGATGTATTACAGCCGCCGAAAAAATAGTTTCAAATAATTTTGGATTTCCCTGAACTGCCCCCGTTATCCGTGGGTACATGCAATACAGCATGACAGTGACCAGGGAAATCCCATGCAAGCATCCAGCCCAGCAGCAACCATTACCACCGGCCAACGGGGCCGCATTCTCGCCTACCAACCTAGCGGACAAGGTTCCGTCAGCGTGGCCGGTATTCAACATACCTTCGACGTGGCCACGCACTGGCGTTCCGACGTGGCGCCCGCCATCAACGCCGTCGTCGACGTGCGCTTCGATGACGCAGGCAGCCTTGCCACCGTCAGCGCCGTGGCGACGCAGCAACTGGCACAGGAAGACATGGCCATCGCGGCGAAACTGGCGCGCGACAAGGGCCAGCAACTGTGGGGCCAGGCCGTCTCGGCGCTGGGCATCAAGGTGCTGGCGACTCTTGGCGTGCTGATCGCCGGCGCCTTTATCTTCAACACCATCGGCATCCGCCTGTTCGCCTCCGTCTCGCGCACTTACTGGCAGCTGCTGGGCCTGTCCGCCGACAGCCTGGAAAGCTTTGCCCGCGATGGCGGCGGCGGTTTTACCTCCGCACAATTCTTTTTCCTGCTGGCCATTGCCGGATGCTGCGCCACCATGGCCAGCAATAGCCCGAAAGCGGCGCTGGGCAAGTGCGCGCCCCTGCTGTTCGTCGTCATCCACAGCAGCTTGCTGTTCATCAAGATCAAGGGCGCCGTCAGCGATGCGGGCAACGCCATGGGCGGCATCATGGGCAGCCGCGCGGCCCGCATGGCCGAGCAGATGGCCAGCGAAATGCTGGGGCAAGTGTGGCAAGGCTTGTCGTTCGGCATCGGCTTTTATCTGGTGCTGGCGTCTTCCATCGTCCTGGCCGCTTACGGCGTCGGCGAATACAAACGTAAAACCATCGGCTAAGTCACCTCACACATTCACTAAAGGAAATATCATGAACCGTACCCTCCCCGCCCTGCTTGCCATCGCCGTGATCCTGTCCGCCTGCGGCAAGACCGACACCGCCACGCCGGCCGCCTCCGCCCCCGTCGCCGCGAATGTCGCCGACATGGCCGCCAAGGCGCAAGTCAAGGCGGCCGCCGCCAGCCTGCCACAAGCGGACCCGGCCACGCCAACGTCCAGCTATGTCGACATCACCAGCGGCAACCAGTTGATGTACAGCTACATCGCCCTGTCCGGCGTGCCGCCCGACTATGCGGCCGTGGCGCAGCGCATCTCGCGCGAATATGCGGGCAGCAACGACGCCTTCCGCAAGCAGGAAGTGCTCGACGCACTGAAACCGCAGATCGACGCCAAGGTCACTGAAGCCAAAACGAAACGCTACCTGCGCTACCAGATCAATGGCCAGGGCGCGCTGTCGCCGTACGCCATGGACAAGGCCGCCTTCCCCGCGAAGTTCGCCGACGCGGGCACGTATTACTACATGTATGACAACGGCGACTACAAGCTGGCGTTCACGAATGGCGACGGCTACTCGCTGCTGAAAGTGGACCAGGAAGCGGCCCGCAAGATCGAGGCGGCGCGCAGCGGCTACAAGGACTTCGCCATCGTCGTGTATGCCTACGCCCAGGAAGCGGACATGGCCAGCAACCAGGTCAAGGCGCAGATCGTCAAGGTGGCGATCAAGCTGAACGGTCAGGAAATTCCCGTCAGCCAGGCGCTGTAGAACGAGCTCGGTTACACTGTTCGCCACATTGCATCGGGATAGTGACATGGGCGAACAGACACTGGCGGAACAACAGCTGGCCAAGGGCCGGCAACTGCAGCAGCAAGGCAAGCTGATCGAGGCGATCAACGCTTACCAGGCCGCGTATAAACAGGACCCGGCCCTGGCCGAAGCGCAGCATTTCCAGGGCCTGGCCATGCTGGAGCTGGGCCAGGGCACCATCGGCCTGGGCCTGTTAAAACTGTCGCTCAGACAACAGCCCGACAATGCCCTGTTCCACTACAACTTCGGTAATGTACTGCGCGGCACAGACAACGAGGCGGCGCTGGCCAGCTACGCCACGGCGGCGCGGCTGGCGCCGCACGAGCACGATTTCGCCATCAGTCACGCGGAATTGCTGCTGGGAAAACAGCGGCTGGCGGAGACCATCGCCGAACTGGAACGCGCCCACGCCCTGCGCCCGCAGCGCTGGCAAACCCTGCAGGGCCTGGCCGAGCTGTACTACCGCACGGGACAGCAGGCACTGGCGCTGGAGCGTTACGCGCAAGCCCTGGCGCTGCATCCGGCGCTGGCGCACACGTGCCGCATCGGCTTTGCCAGCCCGCAAGCGGAACAGACAGAAACGCTGACACCGATCAACGTCGCGCCATCGCTGCAGGACTTCTTGCGCGAAACGGATTTGCACATCCTCGACGATTTCCTGCCCGACCCCGCCGCCTGGCGCGCCCAGGCGCTGAATTTGCCGTTCGAGCAGCAGCGCTATGCGGGACAGAATTATCCGGGCAGCCAGACAGCGGGCCAGCCCAGCCAGGCCATCATGGAACGCATCGCCACGGCGCTGGGCCGCCCCATCCGCTTCATTTCGCCCGACAATGGCTCGTATCGCCTCAGCTATGCGGATGCCATGGCACGCACGGATATCCACGTGGACAATGAGACGGGCAACAATTTCAATTTCTATGCGGGCGTGCTGTATCTGAACCCGCCCGAGCAGTGCCAGGGCGGCACCACCTTCTGGCGCCACCAGCCCAGCGGCTGGTACCGTCGCCTGCCGGAAACGGACGTGAAAGCGGGCGGCTATGCCAGCTTCAAGGATTTCCAGAAACGCTGGCTGCCGAACAGTAAAGTACAGAAATTCAACGACTTGCAGGAACAGCGCGACAGTTGGCAAGCGCTGCTGGAAGTGCCGATGCGTCACAACCGATTGATCGTCTACAAGGGCCACTACTTTCACTCGATCAGCAATGTGTTTGGCGACACGCCGGAGAATGGCAGATTGGTACAGCTGTTCTTTTTTGAAGTGCCCGATTGAGCATGCTGCGCGGGTATTGTCGGATGACGCCCTGCGGGCTAATCCGACAACACCAGCACGGCACTCAATACATATCCGCCGCCGTGGCGCGTACCGCTTTCAACAGCATATCCGCCCCCGGCGACAGCAGATGATCCTGCTGGCGGATGATGCCGAACGCATCCATCTTGCATGGCAGTTCGATGGGCAAAATGCTCAGCACGTTCAACGATTCGTAGTAATGCGCCACTTCCGTCGGCATCACGTGCAGCGAGTCCGTTTGCTGCAGCAGGGATGTGATCAGCAGCAAGGCGGTGGTGTCGACGACGTCGACGGGCGGCTCCAGGCTGGCGCGGCGGAACATCATGTCGAAGCGGTGGCGCAGGATGCTGCCTTGCGGCGGCAAGATCCACGGCTGGCCCGCCAGGTCCTTCAATTGCAAATTCTTGCGCGACAGCAGAGGGTGGCCATTGCGCGCCACGGCGCTGGCTGGCTCTTCCGTCAACTCTTCGTAGATGAGTCCCGCGCTGCTTTCCTTTTCCAGAATGCGCCCGATCATGAAATCGAGCGTGCCATGCTGCAGCATGTCCATCAGGGTATTGCTGTGCTCCAGGTGCACGCCGATGCGCATCAGCGGCGCCTGCTGCTTGATGCGGGCAATCGCGCGCGGCAGCAAGGCCATGGCCGGCGTCATGATGACGCCCACTTCCACCTGGCCCGTCAAGCCCGACTTCAGCGCGACGATGTCGTCATGCGCCAGCGACAGGCTCGTCAGGGCCATGCGCGCGTGGCGTATCATCGTCTCGCCGTAGATGGTCGGCTCCATGCCGCGCGGCAATCTGTCGAACAGGCGCACGTCGAGCATCTCTTCCAGGTCCTTGATTTGCTTGGACGCGGCCGGCTGCGTCATGTGCAATTCTTCCGCCGCGCGGTGGATGTTGCGCTGTTCGTCAAGGGCGATCAGGAGCAGCAATTGCCGCGTCTTCAGGCGGGCTCGCAAGAACCAGTTGGGGTTGAGGGTATCCATGAATAAATCATATCATGATCGATATCAGTTTTAACTCAATATCGATATTCCAGATATCGGTGTGTCTCCTTTTTGAGCGTCGTCAAACTGCGTTCACAATGCCTTGCAGGCGGCGCTGGGGTTGGCGGCCGGGCCAGTCGTTTGATGGATGAATTCGATCGTGCCATCGGGCTTGTATTTCAGCTCTTCCACGGCCACAGAGCGCCGGTATTCTCCGCCGCCGGGCAACTTGTCGTTGTGATAGAAGATGTAGGACTTGCCGTTAAATTCGATGATGGCCTGGTGGATGGTTTTCACCACGGCATTCTTGTCCATGATGGCGCCGCGGAAATGCCACGGCCCCGTGGGCGTCGGCCCTGTCGAGTACGCCGTTTCTTCGGGGAAGTTGCGCGAGTACGACAGGTAATACGTGCCCGCATGCTGGTGCATATACGCCGCTTCCGTGAACGCATCCATGCCGAAGGTCAATATCGGGCCATCGAGCTCCATCATGTTGGCTTTCAGCTTGGCGTATTTCAGGACCGTGTTGCCCCAATAAATGTAGGCCTGGCCATCCGTATCGATGAAAACGGCCGGGTCGATGTCGTCCCATGGAATCGCCGTCTGTTGCGTCATGTCGTTCGTGATCAGGGCGCTGCCGCGCGCGTCGACGAACGGCCCGGTCGGGCTGTCGGACACGGCCACGCCGATGGCCTTGCCGGGGATGGTCTTGTGGTCGACGGTCGAGTAAAAATAATACTTGCTGCCACGCTTGACGATGTCGCCGGCCCACGCATCCTTGCCGGCCCAGGCAAACGTGGAAAAGCGCACAGGCGAGCCGTGGTCCGTCCAGTTGGCCATGTCGCACGAGGAATACACGCGCCACTCATTCATGCGGTAATCCGTGTCGGTAGCGCTCGCTTCATCGTGGCCGACGTACAAATATACCCTGCCATTGTCGACCAGCGCGGCCGGATCGCCCGTGTAAATATTTTTCACGATGGGGTTGGCCGCCGGCGCATTGACTGCAATACAGGCGAGCACCACCGCCATGCCGATGGCTGCGGCACGTTTATTCTGCTTCAACATCAATTAACTCCCGTTGGTATGTTTCTGGCCCATGGCCATCAGTCTTTGCACGACGCAAAAGACGAACAGCAAGCCGCCGATGACGATCTTGGTCCACCACGAGCTGAGCGTGCCGTCAAAGGCGATCAGGGTCTGGATGGTACCGAGCACCAGCACGCCGGACAAAGCACCGGCCACATAGCCATAGCCGCCGCTGAGCAGGGTGCCGCCGATGACGACGGCGGCGATCGCGTCCAGTTCCGTGCCTTGCGCATGCAAGCCATAGCCGGACAGCATGTAGAACGAAAACAGCACGCCACCGAGCGAAGCGCAAAAGCCGCTGAAGGCGTAAATGAACACCTTGGTGCGGCCGACAGGCAAGCCCATCATCAGGGCCGACTGTTCATTGCCGCCGATTGCATACACGGCGCGGCCAAACGGCGTCGCGTGCGCCAGCCAGATAGCCAAAAGCAAGGTGACCACGGCGATCACCACGCCGGGAGAGACAAAACCACCGAGAAATTGCAGTTGCGTCTGCGACATGGCGACGAACAGCGGGTCGGTGATGGTGATGGAATTGATGCTGATCAAGTAGCACAGCCCGCGCGCCAGAAACATGCCAGCCAGGGTGACGATGAAGGGCTGCAGCTTGAAATAATGGATCAGCGCGCCCATGCCGGCGCCAAACACGGTGCCCAGCGCCAGCACGGTGGCGATCACCAGCAGCGGCGGCCAGTGCGCCACGTTCAGCAGCCAGGCGGCGATCATGGTCGACAGGGCCAGCACGGACCCGACCGACAGATCGATGCCGCCGGAAACAATCACGAAAGTCATGCCGACGGCGATCACCAGCAAAAAGGCGTTATCGATCAACAGGTTAAAGATCACTTGCGTCGACAGCAGGCCAGGGTAGGCAGCGCCACCCAGGCCCAGCATCACCACCAGCAGCAGGACGGTGACGAGCGAGGTGAAATACGGGGTGTGCAGCAAGCCCTTCATGCTTTTCTCCGATGCAGCAATTGCTTGAACTCCGACGATTGCGACAGGCAGACGAGGAAGACGACGACCGACTTGACGACCATGTTCACCTCGGGCGGCACGCCCAGCGAATAAATCGTGTAGGTCAGGGTCTGGATGATGAGCGCGCCTATCATGCTGCCCACGAGACTGAACTTGCCGCCCGCCAGGGACGTGCCGCCCAGAGTGACGGCCAGGATGGCGTCCAGTTCCAGCATCAGGCCCGCGTTGTTCGCGTCGGCGCTCTTGATGTTCGAGCTGATCATCAGCCCCGACAAGCCCGCGCAAGCGGCGCAAAACACGTAGACGAAAAAGATCAATGTCGCCGTCCTGATGCCGGCCAGGCGCGCGGCGACGGGGTTGATGCCGACGGCCTGGATGAACAGGCCCAAAGCGGTTTTCCGCATCAGCACGGCCGTGATGAGGAAAACGGCCGCGACGAGGAACAGGGAAAAGGGCAAGCCGAACAGGTAGCCGCTGCCGATGAAAAAGTACGGCTGATAGTAGACGGTGACGATCTGTCCATCCGTCAGCAGTTGCGCCAGGCCGCGCCCCGCCACCATCAGGATCAGGGTGGCGACGATGGGCTGCAAGCCAAGACCGGCCACCAGCACGCCATTCCAGGCGCCGCACAGCAGGGCCGCGCCCAGGGCGGCCGCCAGGGCCCAGCCCATGGGGATATTGCTCACGTAGGTCGGCACGCCGTTGTCCATCACCATGGTGCCGCCGATCAGCATGGCGGCCACGGTGCCGGACAGGGCCACGACGGCGCCCACGGAAATATCGATGCCGCGCGTGGCAATCACCAGGGTCATGCCCAGCGCCGCCAGCATCAGCGGTGCGGCGCGGTTGACGATGTCGATCACGCTGCCGTACAGGTGGCCGTCACGGATTTCCAGATGGAAAAAGCCGGGGATGGCGAAGAAGTCGACCAGTAGCAGCAACAGCAGCGCGGCCAGGGGCCGGCTCAGGGGATGGTGTAAAACGGTATGCAAGGCGGAAGTACCCGTAGTGGTAGCCGCACGCGCCAGTGGCGCGCTCGATGGCGTGGATAAACTCATGTGGCGTCTCCGGCGATCACTTGCAGCACGGAACTGTCGTCCAGCTCGCCGCGCGCATAGTCGCCGCAGGCCTTGCGGTCGCGCATGACCACAATACGGTCGCTGCAGCGCAGCACTTCCGGCAATTCGGACGAGATGAACAGAATCGCCATGCCCTTGCGGCAGAGTTTGCTCACATAAGTCATGATTTCCTGCTTGGCGCGCACGTCGATGCCGCGCGTGGGTTCGTCCAAAATCAGCATGGTGGGCGAGGTCACCAGCCAGCGCGCCAGCAAGGCCTTTTGCTGATTGCCACCCGACAAGCTGCCGATGGGCGTTTCGATGCTGGCCGTCTTGATGCCGAGCGCTTTCACATACTCGTCGGCCAGCGCCTGCTGGCGCTTGAACGGAATGGCGCGCAGCAAGCCCGTGCGGGCCTGCAAGGCCAGGATGATGTTTTCGCGCACGGACAGCGACAGGATCGCGCCCTCGTGCTTGCGGTCTTCCGAGCAGAAGCCGATATCGCGCGCAATCGCGTCGCGCGGCACGTGGAACTGGCGCGGCTGGCCCTGCATGCTGATGCTGCCCGAGTCGGCCTTGTCGGCGCCGAACAGCAAGCGCGCCAGTTCCGTGCGGCCCGACCCCAGCAAACCGGCCAGGCCCAGCAATTCACCCTGGCGGATGTGGAAATCCATGGGCAGCAAGGCGCCCTTGCGGCCCAGTCCCTGCGCTTCGAGCACAGTCGGACCAAAGCTGGCGGCGTCCGCGTCTTGCGCCAGATCAAGCTCTTGCGCAACGGTGTCAGCCGCCACACCGATCATCTTGTTCACCAGCGCCAGGCGCGACAGCTCGCTGCACGCATATTCCCCCTCGCGCTCGCCGTTGCGCATGACCGTAATGCGGTCGGAGATGGCATAGGTCTGGTCGAGAAAATGGGTGACGAACAGGATCGCCATGCCCTGCTCGCGCAGGCGGCGCAGTACGGAAAACAGCAGATTGACTTCCGCCTCATCGAGGCTGGACGTGGGTTCGTCGAGGATCAGCACGCGGGCCGAAATATTCAGCGCGCGCGAGATGGCCACCATTTGCTGGATGGCCAATGGAAAGCTGGACAGTTGCGCCGTGACATCGATATCGATCTGCAATTGCAGCAGCAAGGCACGCGCTTGCTGCTGCATGGCACGCCAATCGATGATGCCAAAGCGGCGCGGGTAGCGGCCGATAAAAATGTTTTCCGCCACCGACAGGTTCGGGCACAGATTGACTTCCTGGTACACGGTGCTGATGCCGAGCGCCTGCGCGTCCGACGTGGACGCGGGGGCGATGGCTTTGCCGTCAAGCAAAATCTGGCCGCTGTCGGGCGTGTAGACGCCCGTCAGCACCTTGATCAGGGTCGACTTTCCGGCGCCGTTTTGCCCCATCAGCGTGTGCACTTCGCCCGGATACAGGCGCAGGGCAACGTCGCTGAGGGCTTTGACGCCGGGGAAGGCTTTACTGATGCCGCGCAACTCCAGCAGGGGAGCTGGCGCGGCCATGTGATGCGCTTGCGTCTTCATCATGCGGCAAGCTTAGTACTTACGGTTCGGAAATTCCTTGGCGGCCACCTCGGCAGGGAACACGCCTTCCACCGTCGTGATGCGCGCCGGCACGGGTTTACCGGCCACCACATCGCGGGCGATGGACATCAATTGCGGGCCCAGCAGCGGGCTGCATTCCACGGTGACGTTCAGCTTGCCGGCGATCATGGCCTCGAACGCGCCTTTCACGCCATCGATGGAGATGATGATGATGTCCTTGCCCGGCTTCATGCCCGCCTCTTCGATGGCCTGGATGGCGCCGATGGCCATGTCGTCATTGTGCGCGTACAGCACGTTGATCTTCTTGCCTTCGGCTTTCAGGAACGCTTCCATAACTTCCTTGCCCTTGGCGCGCGTAAAGTCGCCCGTTTGCGAACGGATGATCTTCAGCTTCGGATTCTTGCCGATGACTTCCTGGAAGCCTTCCTTGCGGTCGATGGCCGGCGCGGAACCGACCGTGCCTTGCAGCTCGACGATGTTCAAGGTGGCGTCCGGGGTTTTCTTGGCGTGCTCGAGCAGCCATTGGCCCGCGCGGCGGCCCTCTTCCACGAAGTCGGAACCGATGAAGGTCACGTACAGCGATTTGTCGGCCACGTTGACGGCGCGGTCCGTCAGGATGACGGGGATCTTGGCGGCCTTGGCTTCGCGCAGAACGGTATCCCAGCCCGATTCGACGACCGGCGAAAAGGCGATCACGTCGACTTTTTGCGCGATGAACGAGCGCAGGGCCTTGACCTGGTTTTCCTGCTTTTGCTGCGCATCGGCAAATTTCAGGGTGACGCCATCTTTCTTGGCGGCATCCTTGATGGAGACGGTATTGGCGGTGCGCCATTCGCTCTCCGCGCCTACCTGCGAAAAGCCCATGACGAGGGGCTTGGCGGCGAAGGCGGACGAGCTAGCGAAGGTGGTGGCGGAAAAGGCCAGCAGCATGGCGCTGGCGAGGAGGGTGCGGCGTGTCAATGTCATTCTTGTCTCCAGTTTTTTTGGAATACCATCACAGCCGGATGCCGGATGGGCGGTTTTTTATGAACCCATGGTAGGAGAAAGCAACATAGCCATCCAATCAATTCTTTTTCGCTTGCGATACCGATTTGCGTATCGCCTGGCACACCGCTCCTGGCCCCTTAGTGTTTGGCAGCAGGCAATTCGCGGCTTTGATAGCGGTGCAAATCGCGCGCATCGACTTGCGGCCAGCCATCCTGGTCCCACGTCATGGGCAGGATCTTGAGCTTCTGCAAGTAATTGTCCGCCGTCTCATACGCGTGCAGCACCAGGTAATCCTTGCCGTCAAACGTGTACGCGCTGTTGTGGCCCAGGCCTTGCCAGTCCTTGTCGCCCTGCAGCACCACGGTGCCGCCGCCCTGCGCCATGTCGCGCCCGTTCTTGTCCAGGTAAGGACCTGTCACACTTTTCGAACGCCCCACTGCCAGGTGATACGTGCTTTTTTCCTTCTGGCAACACAAGCCCCACGAGACGAACAGGAAGTAATCGTTACCGCGCTGGAAGATGAACGGCGCCTCGATTTCCTCGGGCGCGGGCTTGAATTCGCCCGCGCGTGGCGGCAGCGGTGCCCGGCGCGCCAGCGAGTGCCACTCTTGCGGTTCCGCAATACGGGTCCAGTCTTTGTTGAGTTTCACCAGCTTGATGCCGTTCCAGAACGAGCCGAACGACATCCACGGCGTACCGGCCGCATCGGTGATGATGTTCGAGTCGATGGCGTTCCACTCGTCGCGCTCGGGCACCGACTGCAGCAGCATGCCCTGATCGACCCAGCGGTAGTCGGGCGAACGGGGATTCAAGGTGGTATTGACAGTCACGCCGATGCCGGACGTGTTTTTGCCGAAGCCGGAGACCGAGTAGTACAGGTAATACTTACCGTCATGAAATTGCACGTCGGGCGCCCAGATATGGTCGTCAAACGATGGCGCCGCCGTCCTGGCCCAGGTCGGCTGGCCCGCGAACACGCGCCCTTCCGGCTGCCAGTCGCGCATGTTTTTCGAGCTGTAGAAGGTGATGCCGGGGCCCGTGCTGTACAGATAGTACGTGTCGCCTTCCTTCGCCATCACGGGGTCGTGCACGCTGACCTGGGCCGCCTGGACGGGGCTGAAGGCAAGCATGGCCGCCAAGGCCATCATTGTTGAAAATTGCATCGTGTTCTCCACATGGCCAGCCGGCCCGTCATGCGGGCCGGCTGGATACATCAACATCGGCAGGTTTATTCGACCGCCACCACCACCACGGCCTTGGCCGGCACCGACACCGTCAGCTTGCCTCCTTGCGCCTTGGCATTGAACGCCACCGGCTGCACGGCTTGCGGTTGCGCAAAGCTGTTGACGGCATCCATCTTGCCGGCGGTCAGCACGCGACCTGTCACGCTGGCCACTTGCTTGCCCGCCAGCGCCACATTGACGTCGACGGCCTTGTGCGGGTTCGTGTTGACCAGCGACAGATACACCTTGCCATCCTTGGCGCGCGCGGCCGAGGCGCTCACTTCAGGAATGCTGACCTTGCCCAGGCTGTACTTGCCGTTACCCTGGATGGCGACCGGCAGCGAAGTGGCGTCCTGGAACGGCACGTACATTTCAAACGCGTGATACGTGGGCGTGAGGAAATATTTGTCCTTGTCCGTGATGATCATGGCCTGCAGCACGTTGACCATTTGCGCGATATTCGTCATGCGCACGCGGTCAGCGTGTTGGTGGAAAATATTGAAATTCAGGGCCGCGACGAGCGCATCGCGCAAGCTGTTTTGCTGGAACAGGAAGCCCGTGTTGGTGCCCGGTTCCACGTCGTACCAGGTGCCCCATTCGTCGACGTACAAGCCCGTCTTTTTCGAGGGATCGTTCTTGTCGATAGCAGCGAGATTGTTCTTGATCAAGCTGTCGATGCGCAGGGTGCGGCTCAGCGTGGAAATCCATTCATTTTCGCCAAAGCCCGTGGCCGCGCCCTTCTTTTCCCAGATACCGGTCGGCACCGTGTAGTAGTGGAAACTGATGGCATCCATCATGTTCGGCTTGATTTCGCGGCTCAGCGTACCGGACCAGCTGGTGTCGTCGTCATTGCCGCCGCTGGCGATGAATTTCGGGCGCGCGCTTTCCGGCGTCTTCATGAAGGTGTGATAGTGCTTGTACAGGTCGGCGTAATATTGCGGGCGCATATTGCCGCCGCACCCCCAGGCTTCGTTACCGATGCCAAAGTAATCGACTTTATACGGCTGCGCGCGGCCATTCTTGCGGCGCAGCTCGGCCAGGGTCGACTTGCTGTCCGAGGTCATGTATTCGAGCCACTCGGACATTTCCTGCGGCGTGCCGGAACCGAGGTTACCGTTGATATAGGTTTGCGCGCCCAGCAGCTCGGCCAGGTCGAAGAATTCATGCGTGCCGACGGCGTTCGACTCTTCCACGCCACCCCAGTTGGTGTTGACCTTGGTCGGACGCTTCTCGCGCGCGCCGATGCCGTCCTTCCAGTGGTATTCATCGGCAAAGCAGCCGCCCGGCCAGCGCACCAGCGGCACGTGCAACTGCTTCAGCGCGCCCAGCACGTCATTGCGCCAGCCCTTGGTATTCGGGATCGGCGAGTCCGGCCCCACCCACATGCCTTCGTAGATACCCGTGCCCAGGTGCTCGGCGAACTGGCCATACACGTTCTTGTTGATCACGGGACCGGGCCTGGCCACGTCGATGGTGACCTTGACGGGCGCGGCAAAGGCGCTGCCGACGACGAGGCTCAAGGCCACGATGCTGGTATGGATGAATTTCATGCTGTCTCCTGTTTTTGAGTGAAAAGCAAGGGCCGGGGTCAACCCGGCGATGGATGTGGCGATGCCTCTCCTGCTACGGAGTGGGAGGCATACACGAATGGGGTAAGGCGGGAAGACCCGCGGCCGACAAAACGCCCAGGGCTAGGCGCAGCGTCGAAGACAGTACGCCAGTACGGCGAGACGCTGCAACAACGCCCTGGACGTTTTGTCAGACCCAGCCGGCATCAACGATGAATTCCTGGGAGGAGCACATCGCTCCGTCATCGGAGGCAAGGAACAGCACCATGGCGGCGATATCCTGAGGCATCAGCTTGCTTGGCAAGCATTGGCTTTTCTTGATTTCCGCTTCCGCCGCCTCGTCGACCCACAGCTCGATCTGGCGCTGCGTCATGACCCAGCCCGGCGTGACCGTGTTGACGCGGATATTGTGGGCGCCATAATCGCGCGCCAGGCCACGCGTCAGGCCCACGACGGCCGCCTTGGTGGTGGCGTAGACGGGGTAGCCGCCCGACTTCATGTGCCAGGAAATCGAGCTGACGTTGATGATGGAACCGCCGCCCTGGCGCTTCATGCCCTCGAAGACGGCCTGGCACGTGAAGAACATGGGACGCTGATTGATCGCAATGCGCTCGTTCCAGTATTCCAGGGTGACGTCCTGCGCCTGATGGCGCTGGTCGTTGGCGGCATTGTTGACGAGGATATCGAAGTCGCCCAGCTCGCCTGCCAGTTCCGCCATGACGGCTTGCAGCGACGCAATATCCGTGATGTCGCAATGGCGGAACAAGGGCGCCGTCAGACCCGCTTCGGCCAGGCGGCGGCACAAGGCCTCGCTCGCGTCCACGGCAATGTCGACAAACGCCACCAGCGCGCCCTGGGCGGCAAACTCCGCCACCAAAGATTCGCCGATGCCGCTGCCGCCACCCGTGATGAACACGCGCTTGCCCTGCAAGCTGCCATATTTCGCCAATTGCTTCATCTTGTCTCCGCCTGTGTATTTTTTATGATTAAAGTTTGCCTAATACGCCATCGTGACGGCGCCAGATCCCCAGCGGATTATCATCGCGCAGCGACTCCGGCAGCAAGTCCTTCGGCAGGTTCTGGTACGACACGGGGCGCAGGAAGCGGTTGATGGCCGCCGTGCCAACCGAGGTGCTGCGGCCGTCCGACGTGGCCGGGAACGGGCCGCCGTGCACCATGGCCGTCGACACTTCCACACCCGTCGGGAAACCGTTGGCCAGGATGCGGCCCACGCGGCGTTCCAGCACGGGCAGCAAACGGCGCGCATCAATCACGTCGCCGGCATCCATTTGCAGGGTGGCCGTCAACTGGCCTTCCAGGCTTTCCGTGATCGCCAGCAATTGATCCATGTCGCGGCACGCCACCAGCAAGGACGCCGGACCGAAGACTTCGTCGCGCAGATCGTGCTTGCCCAGGAAAGCCTCGCCCGAAGTGACGAACAGGGCGGCGGCGCCCTTGCCTTCCTCGCCAGTGTTGTGCACCAGCGGCGTCACGTCGGCGTGCTGCGCCAGCGCGGCCACGCCCTTCGCATAGCTGCTGGCGATGCCTGCCGTCAACATGGTGGCGGCGGGCGCGGGTGCCAGCGCTTCGGCGGCAGCGGCGGCAAAGGCCGTAAAGTCGGCGCCTTCCAACCCCAGCACCAGACCGGGATTGGTGCAGAACTGGCCCACGCCCATCGTCAGCGAGGCGGCAAAGCCGCTGGCAATGGCCGCACCACGGGCAGCCAAGGCTTGCGGCAGCACGAACACGGGGTTGATGCTGCTCATTTCCGCATATACGGGGATCGGCTGCGCACGCTCCGCCGCCACCTTCATCAGGGCGATGCCGCCCGAACGCGAACCCGTAAAGCCGACAGCCTGGATGGCCGGGTGCGCCACCAGGGTTTGGCCGATGCCATTGCCCGTGCCCGTCAGCAAGGCGAACACGCCGGCCGGCAGCTGGCAAATGGCGATGGCTTTGACAATCGCGCGCGCCACCAGCTCGGAGGTGCCTGGGTGGGCCGAGTGGGCTTTCAGCACGACGGGGCAGCCGGCCGCCAGAGCCGAGGCCGTATCGCCGCCGGCGACCGAGAAGGCCAGCGGGAAGTTACTGGCCGCAAACACGGCGACGGGGCCCAGGCCGATCATGCGCAAGCGCAAGTCTGGACGTGGCGGCACGCGCTCGGGCAAAGCCGAATCAATGCGCGCATCGGTCCACGAGCCTTCGCGCAGCAAGCCGGCGAACAGTTTTAACTGACCCACCGTGCGCCCGCGTTCGCCTTCCAGGCGCGCGCGCGGCAAGCCGCTTTCCGTCATGGCGCGCACGATCAAATCGTCGCCCAATTCCAGGATTTGCGCGGCGATGGTGTCGAGAAAATCGGCGCGCTGCGCATCGCTGGTGGCGCGGAAGGGGTCGAACGCGGCTTGCGCCAGACGGCAAGCCGCGTCGATTTGCGCTACGTCCACCATGTGGAAGGCAGGCGCGATGTGTGCGCGCGCGGCCGGGTCCCAGGCTTCGAAGGAGCCGCCATTGCCCTTGACGGCGACGCCGCCGATCAATGCCTCACCGGTGATATTGAAACTCATAATGTGCTCACTTTCGCAAATTCGGTTGGGAAGACATCGAGGCGGTTGCGCAGGGCGGGGCCAAAGGCCGGCGCTTCGATTTCAAAGGTTTCGCCCGGCGCCACGCTCACGCCATCGGCAAAGCTTAACGTCGCCGTGCCAAAAAAATGCACGTGCACGTCGCCAGGGCGCTTGAACAGCGGATACTTGAAATGATGGTGTTCCAGGTTGGCAATCGTGTGCGACATATTGTCTTCGCCGCTGACAAAGGCCTTTTCCCAGCGCACCTTGCCGGCCGCATCGAGCACGCGCGAGGCGCCATCGATGTGCGCGGGCAATTCGCCCACCAGCAGGGCCGGTCCCACGCTGCACATGCGCAGCTTCGAATGGGCCAGGTACAGATAGTTCTGGCGTTCCGTGACGTGGTCCGAGAACTCATTGCCGATGGCATAGCCGACCCGGTACGGCTGGCCATCGTCGCCGATCACGTACAGGCCGGCGATTTCCGGCTCTTCGCCGCCGTCGAGGGCAAAGTCCGGCATGCGCAGCGGCTGGCCGCTGGCGCGCACGATGGAGCCATCGCCCTTATAGAACCACTCGGGCTGGGCACCGGCCGTGCCATCGGCCGGCTTGCCGCCTTCCACACCCAGGCGGAACATTTTCATCGAGTCACTCAGGGAATCGGCATCACCGCCGATCTTCTTGTGCATGGCGTCACGCGCGCCGGCGCTGCCCAGGTGGGTCAGGCCAGTGCCCGTCACGTAGCAGTGCGCTTCATCGGCGTGGTCGAGTGGAGGCAACACACGCCCGGCAGCGGCCACGTCCGCATAGACATGCGTGGTGTTGCCGACGGTGGCGTTGACCAGCTCGGCCAGGCTGACCTTCTTGCGGATGGCGTCTTGCGCCAGCGCATACGTCGTGTTGTAGCCTTCGATGACGCGGATGACGTCATCTTGCAGCAGGCCGACGAGGCGGCCGCCATGTTCATTCATAAATTGCAGCAACAGCATAATTGTCTCCGCTTAATGTGAGTGGCGCGGCACGGCGGAACCGCGATTGCCGACCAGGAAGTCGAAATCGCAGCCTTCGTCGGCCTGCAACACGTGTTCGATGTACAGCTGCTGGTAGCCGCTCTTCGGCCCGGGCGCGCTGCCCAGCTCGCGCTTCGCCAGGCGCTCCGCGATTTCCGCGTCGCTGATGTCGATGTTCAGGCTGCCGGCGTGGCAATCGAGGGCGATCATGTCGCCATCGCGCACAATGCCCAGCGGTCCGCCCGCCATGGCTTCCGGCGCCACGTGCAGCACGACGGTGCCGTAGGCGGTGCCGCTCATGCGCGCATCCGAGATGCGCACCATGTCGGTGATGCCTTGCGCCAGCAGTTTCGGCGGCAAGCCCATGTTGCCCACTTCGGCCATGCCCGGATAGCCTTTCGGGCCGCAATTTTTCATGACAAGCACGGAGTCGGCATCGACATCGAGGTCCGGATCAAGGATGCGCGATTTGTAATGTTCAAAGTCTTCGAAGACGACGGCCTTGCCCCGGTGCTGCATCAGATGCGGCGAGGCGGCCGACGGTTTCAAGACGGCGCCGCGTGGCGCCAGGTTGCCGCGCAACACGCAAATGCCGCCATCGGCCAGCAGCGGGTTGTCCAGGGTGCGCACCACTTCATCGTTGTAGATCGGCGCTTCGACGCAGTTGTCCCAGATCGATTTGCCGTTGACGGTCAGCGCATTCTTGTGCGGCAACAAATCGCCCTCGCCCAGGCGGCGTATCACGGCCGGCAAGCCGCCCGCGTAGTAAAACTCTTCCATCAGGAAACGGCCCGACGGCAGCAGGTCGACGATGGTCGGCGTGCCACGGCCGACCTTGGTCCAGTCTTCCAGCTCCAGCGGCACGCCGATGCGTCCGGCAATCGCCTTCAGGTGGATCACGGCATTGGTCGAACCGCCGATGGCCGCGTTGACCTTGATGGCGTTTTCAAACGCCTCGCGCGTCAGCACTTTCGACAGGCGCAGGTCTTCATGCACCATTTCAACGATGCGGATGCCCGACATGTGCGCCAGCACGTAGCGGCGCGAATCGACGGCCGGGATGGCCGCGTTGTGCGGCAACGAGGTGCCCAGCGCTTCGGCCATGCTGGCCATCGTCGAGGCCGTGCCCATGGTGTTGCAGGTACCGGCCGAGCGCGACATGCCCGATTCGGCCGACATGAACTGGTGCAAGGTGATGGAACCGGCCTTCATCTGCTCGTGCAACTGCCACACGGCGGTGCCGGAACCGATGTCCTTGCCGTTGAGTTTGCCGTTCAGCATGGGGCCGCCGCTGACGACGATGGTGGGAATGTCGACACTGGCAGCGCCCATCAGCAGCGCTGGCGTGGTCTTGTCGCAGCCGACCAGCAGCACGACGGCGTCCATCGGGTTGCCGCGGATCGATTCTTCCACGTCCATCGAGGCCAGGTTGCGCGTCAACATGGCGGTGGGGCGCAGATTCGATTCGCCGTTCGAGAAGACAGGAAATTCCACCGGGAAACCGCCCGCTTCCAGGATGCCGCGCTTGACGTGTTCGGCCAGCTGGCGGAAATGTGCATTGCAAGGGGTCAGTTCGGACCAGGTATTGCAAATGCCGATGATGGGTTTGCCATGAAATTCGTGGTCAGGTATGCCCTGGTTTTTCATCCAGCTGCGGTACATGAAGCCATTCTTGTCCTGCGAGCCGAACCACTCGGCCGAGCGCAGGGCCACCTTCTTTTTTGTCTCAGACATGCCATTCTCCTGGTTGTGCCATGCCGGATCTAAGGTCGTCGGCCCGGGCAGCGATGTTGGAATACTAAAGAATCCTGCCATGCCTTTCCAATCAATTTTTAATGCGTTCCGATATCGAAAACGGTATCAGAATGCCCCAATGAAAACGCCCTGCGGGCACGTGGCGGCAGGGCGTGGGCTGTTTTGGCTGCGGTGCTTACTCGGTGGAAAAGCGGTACACGGTGTGCGTCTGATACACCTGGCCCGGGCGCAAGATGGTGTTCGGAAAGTGGGACTGGTTCGGCGAATCCGGGAAATGCTGGGTTTCCAGGCATAGCGCGCCACGGTAACTGTGGGCGCGCAGCTTGCCGTGCTGGCTGCCGTCGAGGAAATTGCCCGAATAAAACTGCACACCGGGCTCCTGCGTGTACACCTGCATCACCCGCCCCGAGAGGGGATCGCGCACGCTGGCGGCCAGCTTCAGCCCTTGCTCCGCCTGATGATTGAGCACAAAGTTATGGTCGTAACCGCGCCCGATGCGCAGCTGTTCATGCGGCACATCGATGCTGTCGCCGATGACGGTACTCTGGCGCAAGTCGAACGGCGTGCCGGTCACGTCCGCCAGTTCGCCCATGGGTATCGATCCCGCATCGACGGGCAGGTAGCGGTCCGCGTTGATCGTTACCTCGTGGCCAAGGATACTGCCCTGCCCCGCCAGATTGAAATAGCTGTGGTTGGTCAGGTTGACGGGTGTGGCCTGGTCCGTCACGGCGTGGTAGCGCAGGCTCAGCGCGTTGTCGTCGTCCAGTTCATAGGTCAGCGTCACGTCGAGCTTGCCCGGGTAGCCATCTTCGCCGTCCGCGCTGCTGCGCGTGAACGTGATGCCCACGGCGTCATCCTTCGTGAACGGCGCGGCCTGCCACATGACCTGGTGAAAGCCCTGGTTGCCGCCATGCAGGTGATTCGGCGGGTTATTCACGGCCAGCTGATAATCCTTGCCGTCGAGGTAGAAGCGTCCTTGCGCAATGCGGTTGCCGTAGCGGCCGATGACGGCGCCCAGGAACGCGCTATTGGCCAGGTAGGGTTCGATGCACTCGAAACCGAGTACCACGTCGGCAAAATTGCCGTCGCGGTCGGGCACCTGGATTGCGCTGATGATGGCGCCAAAGTCGAGCACCTTCACTTGCATGCCCTGGCGGTTCGTCAGGGTAAAGACCGTCACGGGCTGGCCGTCGGGCAGGATGCCGAACGGCGCTGGCGTCACTGAAACAGTATCAACTGGGGTCATGGCGTCGGGTCCGGAACGTTACAGGGTCGATGAACGGCCAAACACGGGCATGCCTTGCGCATCCCAGCGCAGCGGTTTGACAAACGTGTGGCGGTCCGGGTTCCACAGCGGGTCGCCAACGATTTCCGTGTAGGTGCGGGCATGGTACACCAGCAACACGCCGTCGCCATCGTCGGCCGTGGTAAAACTGTTGTGGCCGGGGCCGTAGATGCCGTGCTCGTAGCAGGTGGCAAACACGGGCTCGGGCGACTTCGTCCACGCCGCCGGATCGAGCAAGTCGGCGGACTCGTTGGCCCACAGCAAGCCCATCGCGTAGTTTTCATCGGTGGCACTGGCCGAGTAACTGATGAAGATCTTGCCGTTGCGTTTCAATACGGACGGCCCCTCGTTGACCCAGAAGCCGCGAATTTCCCAATCGAATTCGGGTTTGCTCAGCATCACGGGCGGACCGGCCAGCTGCCACGGCGTGGCCATCGGCGCGATATACAGGTTGGAATTGCCTTCGATGGCCACATCTTTCTGCGCCCACAGGTAGTACAGCACGCCGTCGTGCGTAAAAGTGGTGGCGTCCAGGCAGAAGGTGTCGATGCCCGTGTCGATCTGCCCCATGAATTCCCACTCGCCTTCCAGTGGATTCGCGTTGGTATTGCGGATCGCATACATGCGGTGCTGGAACAGTTGACCTTTGATTTCGCGGCTGGGTGCGGCGGCGAAATACACATACCAGGCGCCCTGGTTGAAGTGCAGCTCGGGCGCCCACACCAGCTCGCTGTACGGCCCCGTTTCCGGCTTGTGCCACACGTCGACCGTTGGCGCGCCGGCCAGGCCGGCGATGCTGTCGGCGCGGCGCAGTTCGATGCGGTCGTACTGGGGCACGGACGCCGTAAAGTAATAGTAACCGTCGCTGTGACGGTAAATGTGCGGATCGGCGCGCTGCTCGATCAGCGGTTTCAAGATGTCTGCCATGTTGCTTGCTCCATTCAATTATTCTTACGCAGCCACGTAGCCGCGCTTGTGCATTTCGGTTTTCACGCCCGTGTAATAACTATCGCTGATGCGGTACTTGAACATCAGCAGGCCCATCAGCAAGTGAAAAAAGCCGGGGATGATCGACAGCATCAGGGCGATGCCGTTCAGGGCGAATTGCGTTTGCTCATGGTTGGGCTGGTAGTCGAAATACGACAGCAGCATGCCGACCAAAAAGCCCGCCACGGCCATGCCCGCTTTCTGGCAGACGGAGATGCCGCCAAAGGCGAAACCGGAGACGCGCTTGCCCGTCTTGACTTGACCATAATCGATGGTTTCGGCAATCGCCGACCAGAACACGGGCGCGTGCAAGTCCACCACAAAGGACAGCAGGAAATACAGGGCGAAGGCCAGCACGGTGTCGCTCGGCGTCACAAAAAAGTAGATCGCCAGGCTGATCAGCGCGACGCCGATTTGCGAGTAGCGAAACAGCTTGACCTTGCAATAAAACTTGGTGATCCAGGTCGAGGCGATCATGGCCAGGATGGCCGCCACCACGCCCGTGGTCAGGAAGGCGGCCACCGTTTCCGTGCTGCCACCCAGATAGTATTTCGCATAATAAATAGCGACGGAGCCGCGCACCACGTAGCCGACCGTGCCCGTGACGCACACGCCGCACAGCACCAGCCACTGGTCGTTTTGCAGCAGCACCTTCAATTGTTCCAGCAACGACTGTTTTTCCACCACGTGCACGACGCGCTCGGTGGTGGTGAAATAGCAGAACAGGAACAGGGCCACGCCCATTACCGCCATCACGGCCATGGCCGCCTGGTAGCCGACGGCCGGGTTGCCGCCGCCCCAGCGCTGCGACAGAATCGGCACGACGATGGTCACCATGAAGGCGCCGATCTTGGCAAAGAACAGGCGGTAGCCATTGGCCGACAGGCGCTCGTGCGGGTCGCTGGTCAGGCCGCTGATCAGCGAGATGTAGGGGATGCCCACGCCGGCCGTCATGATGGTCATCAGGATATACGTCGAATACGCCCAGATCAATTTGGCGTCATAGCCCCATTCCGGCGTGGTGAACACAAAAAACACGCTGACGCCGAACGGCACGGCCAGCCACAGCAGATACGGGCGGTAGCGGCCCGAAGCAAAGCTGTAGCGGTCGGTAATCTGCCCCATGACGAGGTCGGCGATGGCGCCCACCACTTTGACGGCCACGAACAGCAGGGCCAGGTCCGTGGTTTTCAAGCCATAGATATCGGTATAGAAAAAGGTGATGATCAGCATCATCGACGAGATGACGACATTGAGCGCCATGTCGCCCGCGCCGAAGCCGACCTTTTCAACGGTGGATAATTTTTGCGTCTCCATGCTTTCCGTCCATTCTTTTGATGATGAATCGTGTCTGACTGCCCAACTGCAACGCAAGGGGCGCTGCCGGCCGAAACCTTGGCAACGCCCTTGATGTTTACTGTGCGACCAACTTACATTTTCCAGCGCAGGGATAAGCCTACCGTGCGGTCATAGCGGCGCGTATCGCGCGGATACACGCCCGGCTCGTTCCAGTAATCCTTGAACTTGGTGTCGAGCAAGTTATTCCCGTCGAGGGTCACGGTGAACTGCTCGTTGATCTTGTATGACAGCGAACCGTCAAGCTGGGCCGTCGGCGCCACTTTCAAGTCCAGGCCGGGGCCGCCCTGCTTGTAGCTGTCGATGAATTTCGAGCGCCAGTTGTAAGCCAGGCGGCCCGACCACGCATCTTTTTCGTACAGCACGACCAGGTTGTAGGCATAGCGCGACACGCCCGTGATGGCATGGCTGCCCGTCTCGTCGTCGGTGGTGCCGCTCATGTAGGTGCCGTTCGCCTGCAAGCCCAGGCCGCTCAACAGACCCGGCAAGCCGTCATAAAACTGCTGGTAGCCAATTTCCAGGCCCTGCAGCTTGCCGGCGGCCGTGTTGTACGGGCGGTCCACGTCATAGGTCTTGCCGGCGATGGTTTCGCTGGCAATGCGTTGCTGGATATAGCCGTCGAACTTGTGGTGGAACACGGTGGCCGTGACGGAACCTGCCGGCGCGAAATACCATTCCAGTGCGGCGTCGACATTGTCGCCCGTCACCGGTTTCAAATTCGGATTGCCACCCGCGCCCGTCGCCTTCACCGTTTCCGTCGAGTTGACCAGGGCCACGCCCGGGTTCAGCTGGGAAAAGCCGGGGCGGCTGATGGTGCGGCCCGCGGCGAAGCGGCCGACCAGGTCGGCGCGCAGCTTGATTTTCAGGGCTACGCTGGGCAGCACATCGGTGCTGGCCGTGTCGCTGATGACGGGCGTGTACACGCCATCCTCGGAAGTATTACCTTGCAGGCTTTGCTCGGTGCGCACGACGCGCACGCCCAGAGTGCCGTCGACGGGGTAGGCGCCCAGCTTGAAGGCGATCTTCGCCTTGGTATAGATGGAATACGTCTTTTCCGTATCCTTGAAGAAGGAGCCAGGGTCCATGGCCCGCGCCGCGCTGCTGCCCGTGACGGCTTGGCGCACCGTACCCGTGTTATTGAGCAGGAAGCTGGCGCACGGCGTGTACCACTGCTTCAAGCCATAGTCGGGACCGCCGCTGGACATCGGTTCCGACAGGCAATTCAAACCGGGAATCGACGTCACGCTCTGGCGGCTGAACGGAAACGCCGCGCCGGACACGTCCGGAGCTTCCGCATTGCCCTCGAAGCTCTTGATCGATTCGGCTTCGCGCTTCACGCCGCGCAGGCCGACGCTGATTTCCTTGAAGAAGCCGCCGGCACTCGGCGTGTACGCCAGGTCGGCGCGCACATCGTTCGAGCTGCCTTGATCCCGGCCATAGCGGTCGAAAAAGCCCTTCAGATAGTAGTTCGACGGGTCTTGCAGATCGATGCCCGTGTAGTCGACGTGCAAGGTGCCGTTCCGGTTGGTATTGATGCTGGCGTTCGGCACGACGGTGATCGCATCGAGAATCGGGTTGCGCCAGGTATAGCTGCTTTTGGTGCTGGCCACTTCCGACGTAAAACGCCATTCCGGATTGATATCCCATAAGCCGCCGACGGCAAACTGATGCGTCTTCGTCTGGTTCTTGTTCGCCTGCGTCGACATGATGGTGTTGACGTTTTTGGAGGTCAGCGTTTGCAGCTGGTTGCTGCCGGCAATCTTGGTGGCCGAGACGGGCGTGCCCCACCATGGCAAGCCGACGAAGTAATCGGATTCGGCATCGAGCAGGAAACGCGTGGCCATGCCTTCAGCGTACAGCTCGACGTCGGCGTTCGGACGCCACTGCAGCACGGCATTGGCGGTGCTGCGGCGGCGGTCGCCCTTGATCGGCAGCAAGCCCACCTGGTCCGGCCCCGTCAAGCCCGGCGACAGGAAACTTTTATCCACGGGTGCCGTACTGAACGCGCGTTCTTCATGGTAACGGTGCTGCTGCTGCGACAAACCCAGCAGCGCGCCCACTTCGCCGATGCCCGTCTTCCAGCGATTCGACAGCATGCCGCTGATGTTCGGGTCGGTGGCTTTCGATTTGTCGCTGTAAACGGCGCGTGTGTTGACGCTGGCGGTAAATTCCTTGAAGTCGAACGGGCGATTCGTGCGCACGTCGATGATGCCGGCCACGCCGCCTTCGACCTGGTCCGCGCCCTGCGACTTGTACACGTCCACGCGCTGCAGCATGGTGGCGGGAATGTCGGCCAGGTTGACGTAGCGGCCCGTGGTGGTGAACAGTTCGCGGCCATTGAGCAGGGTCGTGACATCGCGCAAGCCACGGATCATGACGGCGCTCGCTTCGCCCGAATCGCGGCGGATCTGGATGCCGGAAATGCGCGCCAGGGTTTCGGCCACGTTGTTGTCAGGGAATTTGCCGATGTCGTCGGCCACGATGGAATCGATGACCTGGTCCGAGCGCATCTTGATCTGCTGCGAGTTTTGCGCCGAGCGGCGCACGCCGCTGACGGTCACGACAGACACTTCCGCCGCAGGCTCGGCACTGGCATCGGCCACCACGGCCTCCTGCGCCCAGACCGAAGCCGTGCTCAGCAGGCCGATACCGGCCAATGCCGCAACGGCTGCCTTCAAAGTGAATGGACGAGGGGAAGTGGCCGCGAGCGGACCGGTGGCGTGGCGCATCATGAATCTCCAGATATTGTATTGATATTGTTGTACCGCTTGCATGTCGTGCGCATGCTCGGCGTTTATCTTAGGGGCTGGACGATAATCTCTCCAATCAATTTTTCCAGTGTTTCGATATCAATTTTGATATCGGTGGCTGGGCGACTTTGGCGGGTGCAAAGCGACAACGGCAGGGGCGTCAGGGGTGTTTCCGGGAGGACTGCGCACATGGCATCCCCGGCAAGCTGGCAAGCTGGCAAGCAGCGATACAGGCCTTGCCAGGCTTGCTGAAGTAATAGTGGGGGATACAGCATGCAGCCGCATGGCAATGCCGGCTGGATAACACGGAGTCTTGATTTGTCTGGTGCGGCTGGCGGGGATCGAACCCACGACCCTTGGCTTCGGAGGCCAATACTCTATCCACTGAGCTACAGCCGCGTAGGGGGAATTTCTGAAGTGATGCGAAGGATACCGTTTTTCTTTACCTACGTCTACGGAAACTGTCGTATCGCTGGCAATTGCATGTCGCTGCTCAATTTTTGTGCCTATAATTGTGGGTTTCACAAAGGTTTACATCCAAGCATGTAAAAATGCTACCTTACACGGCCATCAGTTTCAAATCTGGACTAAGGACATCATGAGCGACGCACATAACGAACAACAATCAGCGATCAAAACGCCTAAACAATTGCTTGCCGCCGTAGCTGGCTTCTTCCTCGTCACCGTCATCGGCATCATCTTGCTGGTGCAGTTCGTCACGGCGCAAAAACTGACAGGCGCCGGCACGGAAAGCCAGTCGCCGGAAGCCATTGCCGAGCGCCTGAGCCCCGTCGCCAACGCCGGCTTTACCTTCAAGGATGCCAGCGGTCCGAAGGTGCTGCAAAGCGGCGAAGCCGTCTACACGGCGACCTGCGTGGCTTGCCATGGCGCCGGCGTGGCCGGAGCACCGAAGTTTGGCGATGCGGGCAGCTGGTCGGCCCGTCTGGCCCAGGGCTACGATACGGTCCTGAAACACGCCATCGAAGGCTTGCGCGCGATGCCGGCCAAGGGCGGCAATCCCGACCTCGACGATGTAGAAGTGGCGCGCGCCGTCGTCTACATTGCCAACGCTTCGGGCGGCAAGTTCAAGGAACCGGAAGTGCCGGCACCGGCCGCAGCCGCTGACGGCGCTGGCGCACCAGCGCAAGAAGCCACGAAATAAGCGCGATGCCGCTTCAGGCGGCGCGTTGAAGCGGCCCCAGGGTTGCTTCAGATGTGAAAAAGCCGCCCGGTTCAAACTGAACCGGGCGGCTTTTTAATGTCCGTGCGCGGCGCGCTACAGCTTGAATGCGCCGATGATCTGTTCGAGCTTGGCCGTCTGCTCCTGCATCGAATGGGCTGCCGCTGCCGCCTGCTCCACCAGCGCGGCATTTTGCTGGGTGGTGTCGTCGAGCTGAACGATGGCCTGGTTGACCTGGCCGATGCCCGTTTCCTGCTCCTGGCTGGCCAGCAGGATCTCGCCGATGATGTTGGCAACCTTGTCGGTGCCGGCGACGATCTCTTGCATGGTGGCGCCAGCCTGGTCGACCAGCTTGGTACCGGCGTTGACGTTGTGCACCGATTCAACGATCAGCGCGCCGATCTCCTTGGCCGCCGTAGCCGAGCGGTGCGCCAGGTTGCGTACCTCGGACGCCACCACGGCAAAGCCGCGGCCCTGTTCGCCGGCCCGGGCCGCCTCGACGGCCGCGTTCAACGCCAGGATGTTGGTCTGGAACGCGATCCCGTCGATGACGCTGATAATGTCGGCGATTTTCTTCGACGAGTGTTCGATCGCGCCCATCGTCTCGACCACCTGCGTCACCACCGCGCCGCCCCGCGCCGCCACCTTCGAGGCGTCCAGCGCCAGCCGGTTAGCCTCCTGGCCGCTGCTGACGTTCTGCCTGACGGTGCCGGTCAACTCTTCCATCGACGCGGCGGTCTGCTCGAGCGCGCTGGCCTGGCTTTCGGTGCGTGCCGACAGATCCTGGTTGCCGCTGGCGATTTCTCGCGAAGCGAGCGCGATCGACGCCGTGCTGGTGCCGATTTCGCGCATCATCTGCTGCAGCCGCTCGATGAAGGCGTTGAAGCTGCCGGCCACATCGTTGAACTCGCTGCCGCCGCCGCCCGGCAGGCGCCGCGTCAGGTCGGCGTCGCCGGCCGACAGCGCATCGATATTGCTCTTGAGTACGCCCAGGCGTCCCATGAACAGGCGGACGCTGCCGATGAACATGGCCAGCAGCAGCAGGGCGATGGGGATCTGCACCATGCCCAGCTTGCTCAAGATGCGGTCGCTTTGCTCGGTCAGCTGGCTGGTCGGCAAACCGGTCGCCAGCACCCACGGACTGCCCGGTATCGCCTTCAGAAACAGCGTGTGGTGCGTGCCGTCGCTGCGATACTCCGATTCGGCCACGCCCTGCGCATCGAGCTTGGGCAGCAGGCGGCCGATTTCCGCCACCATCGGCGAACTGGACGCCAGATCCTCGACTTTCTTGAGTACGATCTCGTCCTTGATATACGTACTGTTGCTGATGATCTTGCCGTCGCGTTCGACGATCAGGATCTGGCCGTGGATCGTTTTCTCCATGTCGGCCACCAGGCGGTTGAAAAAGCCCAGCGTGACATCGATGGTGGAAACGCCGTACAACTCGTTGTCCTTGTAGATCGGCATGGCGCAGTTGGTGCGCGGCTGCGCACTGGCGTCGTCCTTGTAGGCCTTGGCCCAGTCGCAATGGCCCTTGGCAGACTTGAGCCCGCCCAGATACCAGCTCTGCTCGAAGTACTTCAACGACTCCGGCGAGTTCCAGTGGGTGTTGACGACCAGTTTGTTGGACGCATCGCGGGCGAAAAAGGTGCTGAACTTGTCGCGCTCGGGATCGCGCTTTTTCGGCAGTGGCCAGATGCCGCCGCCAAACACATTCGGGTCGGAATACTGGTCGACCAGTCCCGGCAGCAGGACGTCGATCGCCGCGCTGTCCATCAGCGCCACCGTCTGGGTGATGCTGCGCTGCTGCGCCTCCACCTGTCGCAACTGCTCGGTAATCCTGGTGGAAATTTTGCTGACGTCAAAACCGACCACCATGCCCTCGGTGCGTTTCAAATCCGGCGTGACGAAAAAATGGATGACGGCCAGGGTCATGACCAGCAACACCACAAAAACAAGACTGAACAGGGTGATAAAACGGGCTTGGCTCGTGCGAAATATGTCTCTCACAATGTTTCCTTTTTGATGACACACGGGGCGTTATACAGGTCTATTATTGTTTTCATCCAGATATAGGCGCTTCAAACTTCGTTGTCAACGAGCAAGGAAAATCACCGGCGACGCACGCAACACTTCGCGGTATACGGCTGGCAAGCAAGCAAAAAAAATGCCGCCCGGCGCGAACCGGGCGGCATTGCTAGCGTATTTCTGTTCAGCCGAAAAAATGGTTTACCACATGATGACGCGGTCTTTCGGTGGCAAATACATCTTGTCGCCCGGTTTCACGTCGAAGGCCTGGTAGAAGCCGGGCTGGTTGCGCATGGTGCCGTTGGCGCGGAACTGGCCTGGCGAGTGCGGGTCCGTTTTCAGCAAGACCAGTTGCTGCGCTTCACGCATCTTCATGCGCCAGACCTGGGCAAAGCCCGCATAGAAACGCTGCTCGCCCGTGAAACCGTCGATGACGGGGGCTTGCTTGCCATTCAGCGACAATTTGTACGCTTTATAGGCGATCGCCACGCCGGAATTGTCGGCGATGTTCTCGCCCAGTGTCAGTTCGCCGTTGACGAAATGGCCAGGGACGGGGCTGAAGCTGTTGTACTGCGCCACCAACTGCTTGGTTTTCTTGGCGAAGTTTTTATGGTCGGCCTTGGTCCACCAGTCGCGCAAATTGCCGTCGCCGTCGTACTGGGCGCCCTGGTCATCGAAACCGTGGCTGATTTCATGGCCGATCACGCCGCCGATGGCGCCATAGTTAACGGCGTCGTCCGCCTTGGCGTCGAAGAACGGCGCTTGCAGGATGGCGGCCGGGAAGACGATTTCGTTCAGTTCCGGGTTGTAATAGGCGTTTACGGTCTGTGGCGTCATGCCCCACTCGTCGCGGTCGATAGGCTGGCCCAGCTTGTTCAATTCGCGGTTGTAGTTGAGCAAGTGCGAACGCTGGATGTTGCCAACCAGGTCGTCCGGCGCCACCGTCAGGCCCGAGTAATCGCGCCATTTGTTCGGGTAGCCGATCTTGGTGGTGAACTTGGCCAGCTTGATCTGCGCCTGTTTCTTGGTGACAGGGCTCATCCAGTCGAGCTTGTCGATGCTTTGCTTGTAGGCCGTCATCAGGTTTTTCACCAGCGCCTCCATGCGCACCTTGCGCTCAGCCGGGAAATATTGCTCAACGTACAACTGGCCCACGGCTTCGCCCAGCGCGCCTTCGACGGCGCCCACGCCACGCTTCCAGCGCGGACGCATTTCCGTCACGCCCGTCAGCGTGGTGCCATAGAAGGCAAAGTTTTCATCGACATACGCTTTCGGCAGGTAACCGGCGTTGGCGTGCAGCAAGTGCCACTGGAAGTACGCTTTCCATGTCTCCAGCGGCGTCTTGTTGGCGATCTCGGCAAAGCCTTTCAAGTAGCTGGGCTGGCTGACGATCACGTAATTGACCTTGCCGGCGATGCCCGTGTCCTTCAGGTAGCGGGCCCAGTCATAGCCTGGCGCCATGGCGGCCAGTTTCGCCAGCTCGACCTTGTTGTAGGTCTTGACGGGGTCGCGGTTCTGCACATTGCTCCATTGCGCCTTGGCCAGATCCGTTTCCAGCGCCACAATGGCTTTCGCATTCGCGGCAGCATTCGCATCGCCGGCCAGGCTGAGCATTTTTTCCACGTGGGCCAGGTATTTGGCGCGCGTATCGGCCTTGCCTGCTTCCAGGTAGTAATCGCGGTCAGGCAAGCCCAGGCCGCTTTGCACGATGTCGGCCACGTATTTGGTGGAATCCTTGGCGTCCTGATGGATACCGAAATCGTACGGCGAGGTCACGCCCAGCTTGCTGAAGTGGGCGATCACGGCCGGCAATTCCGCCTTGTCCTGCAGTGCGGCAATCTTCGCCAGCTCCGCGTTCAAGGGCGTCAGGCCCAGGCTTTCCAGCTTGGCTTCATCCATGAAGCTGTTATAAAAATCACCGATTTTCTGGGCATTCGAGCCGGCCGCGCGGGCCTTGTCGGCGCTGGCGCCTTCGACGATGCCACGCAGCTGCGTTTGCGTATCGTCGGCCAGCTTGGCAAAGCTGCCCCAGCTCGACTTGTCGGCAGGAATCACGGTTTCCGCCAGCCATTTGCCATTCAGGTGCTGGAACAGGTCGTCCTGCGCGCGCACGGCAGGGTCGACGTATTCGACGGCGATGCCGGACGTCAGCGCGGCAGCGGCGACGGCCGTGGCGGGAGCAGCAGCGGCTTTCTTGGCAGAATCAGCGGCGCCAGCCATGCCGGACACGCCGGCCAGCAAACTCAGGGTCAATGCACTTAACAAATAACGATTCACGGTTGTCCTCTATATTATATTGTGTGGAATATAAGGGTCAGAAGGCCCAGGGCTTCTGGCCCGGTTTTTGACTGTAGCATACCGGCTGAAATGACAGAAAGAACTTTGGCCAGAATGTAAAAAAGACCACGCGAGGTGGTCTTTTTTGTTGTGACAAGATAACGTTTACATGACGTAGGTCGGCTTAGCCCGGAGGGCGTAAGCCGACAACATTCTTGGCACAGGCTGTATCGTCGGATTACGCGCTTGCGCGCTAATCCGACCTACCTGGCTAAATGACGTTTACCAGATAATCACGCGGTTTTCCGGCGCCACATACATCTTGTCACCCGGTTTCACGCCAAACGCTTCATAGAAGCCCGGCTGGTTGACCATGGTGCCATTCGCGCGGTACTGGCCCGGCGAATGCGGATCGGTCTTGATCTGCACGATTTGCTGCGCTTCGCGCATCTTGCTGCGCCACACCTGGCCAAAGCCCATGTAGAAGCGCTGGTCGCCCGTCAAGCCATCGAGCACGGGCGCCGGCTTGCCGCCCAGCGAGATTTTATAGGCCTTGTACGCGATCGCCACGCCCGAGTTGTCGGCGATGTTCTCGCCCAGGGTCAGCGCGCCGTTGACGTTGTAGCCCGGCAATGGGCTGTAGCCATCGTACTGCTTGGTCAGCGCATCGGCCTTGGCGGCGAAGTTCTTGCGGTCGGCCGGGGTCCACCAGTCGCGCAGGTTGCCGTCGCCATCGGACTGGCTGCCCTTGTCGTCGAAACCGTGGCTGATTTCATGGCCGATGACGGCGCCGATGGCGCCATAGTTGACGGCGTCGTCCGCATTGGCGTCGAAGAACGGCGGCTGCAGGATGGACGCGGGGAAGACGATTTCATTCATCGTCGAGCTGTAATAGGCGTTCACCGTCTGCGGCGTCATGCCCCACTCTTCGCGGTCGATCGGTTTACCCAGCTTGGCCACCTGGCGCGCGGAACCAAAGTTGGCGGCGCGCATCATGTTGCCCACCAGGTCGCCCTGGACGATTTGCAGCTTCGTGTAATCGCGCCATTTGTTCGGATACGCGATCTTCGGCGTGAACTTGGCCAGCTTGGCTTGCGCTTCTTTCTTGGTTTCCGGGCTCATCCAGTCCAGCGTGTCGATGCTGTCCTTGTAGGCGGCCAGCACGTTTTTCACCAGTTCCTGCATGTGCGCCTTGCGCTCTGCAGGGAAATATTGCGCGACATACAGTTTGCCGACGGCTTCGCCCAGCACGCCTTCGACGGCGCCCACGCCACGCTTCCAGCGCGGCTGGTTCTGCGTCACGCCACTAAGTACCGTGCCGTAGAAGGCAAAGCTTTCGTCGACGAAATTTTTCGACAGGTAGCTGGCATAGCTGCGCAGCAACTGCCATTCGAAATACGCTTTCAGGGTGTCCAGGTCGGTGCTAGCGAGCACCTTGTTGTAACCGGCCAGGTAGCTCGGCTGGTTGACGATGACATAATCGACCTTGTTGGCGATGCCCAGGGCAGCCAGGCCGGACTTCAGGTCGTAGCCGGGGGTCAGGTCATTGAGCTTGTTGATGTCGGTCTTGTTGTAGCGTTTCACGGGGTCGCGGTTCTCGACCTTGGTCCATTGCACTTCGGCCAGCGATGTTTCCAGGGCCACTACCGCCTTGGCGTGCGCGGCGGCGTTCTTGTCGCCGGCCATGGCCAGCATTTTTTCCACGTGCGCCTGGTATTTTTCTTTCACGCCAGCTTGCTTGGCTTCCAGGTAGTAGTCGCGGTCGGGCATGCCCAGGCCGCTTTGGCTCACATACGCGGCGTATTTGGTGGAGGCACGCGCATCCTGGCCCACATACACGGCATACGGGGTCGACACACCCGTCTGGCTCAGGTGGGCGATCAGGGCAGGCACGCCCTTCTTGTCGCGCAGCGAGCGGATGCGGTTCAGTTCGCCGGCCAGCGGCTTCACGCCCAGCGCGTCGAGGCGGGCTTCATCCATGTAGCTGGCGTACAGGTCGCCGATTTTCTGCGCTTCGGAACCGGCCTTCTTGTGCTTGTCCTGCTGCGTGGCTTCGATGATGCCGCGCAACTGTGGCGTCGTGTCATCGCGCAGCTTGGCGAACGAACCCCAGCTCGACTTGTCGGCCGGATAAAAAAAAGCCTGCGTCCGCAGACGCAGGCAAAACCACTTCGGGTCGAGAATGCGAGTCCACTATAGGGCCGCCGCACACGCTTTTTTTCGACTCTTACAAATGCTTACTCCCCTCAAGAGTAACTATACATCGCATACAAAACCGCAACATATGGCAAGCTGACAGCCCCGCTTTCGCGCGTAGACTGGACCCGGGCACGCTTTTTCCACGGCCGGCCCACGCCGGCAGAGATTCAGGTCTATACTTTCAGGAAAGCGCCGCTCCACGGGGACTGGCGCTTGTGCAAGACACGCTAGCTGCAAAGGTGCAATGATGGGCAAACTCAAAAATACCGGCTTGATTGGCCTGGGCGTGGTGGCCGGCGTCGCCGTGTCGCTGCAATTTTCGGCCATGGCGCAAAAGACCGTCGAGCCGCCCCTGCCGCTGGAAGAGCTGCGCCAGCTGGCCGATGTGTTTGGCCTGATCAAGTCCGATTACGTCGAGCCGGTGGAAGACAAGAAACTGCTGGAAGACGCCATTTCCGGCATGGTCGCCTCGCTCGACCCCCATTCCGCCTACCTCGACAAGAAAGCCTACGCCGAGCTGCGCGAAGGTTCCGAAGGCAAGTTCGTCGGCCTGGGCATAGAGATTGGCCTGAGCGAAGACGGCTACATCAAGATCGTCTCGCCCATCGAGGATTCACCCGCCTATCGCGCCGGCATCAAGGCCGGCGATTTGATTACCCGCCTCGATGGCCAGCCCGTGAAAGGCGTCAGCCTGGACGACAGCGTCAAGCGCATGCGCGGCGAACCAGGCACCAAGGTGTCGCTGACCATTGCCCGCAAGGATGAACCGCAGCCGCTGGCCTTCACCATCACGCGCGAAGAAATCCATCAAAAGAGCGTCAAGGCAAAGATGGTCGAGCCGGGCTACGCCTGGCTGCGCGTATCGCAATTCCAGGAACCGACCGTCGACGACATGGCCGCACAGATCACGGCCCTGTATCAGCAAAACCCGCACATCAAGGGCATGGTGCTGGACCTGCGCAACGATCCGGGCGGCGTGCTGCAGGGCGCCATCGGCGTCTCGGCCGCCTTCCTGCCGAAGGACGCGGCCATCGTCTCGACCAACGGCCAGCTGCCGGACTCGAAACAGGTGTTCTATGGTCGCGCCGAATACTATACCTTCCGTGCGGAAGGCGATGCGCTGGCGAAATTGCCGGCCGCTATCAAAAAAGTGCCGCTGGTGGTGCTGGTCAACACGGGCTCGGCCTCGGCCTCGGAAATCGTCGCCGGTGCCCTGCAGGATTACAAGCGCGCCACCATCATCGGCACGCCAACCTTCGGCAAGGGTTCCGTGCAAACCATCCGCCAGCTGACGGCCGACACGGCCGTCAAGCTGACAACGGCCCGCTACTACACGCCGAACGGCCGCTCGATCCAGGCCAAGGGCATCGTGCCCGACCTGCTGGTCGATGAAAATGCGGACGGCGACGGCCTCAACGGCTTGCGCATCCGCGAAGCGGATCTGACCAAGCATCTGAGCAACGACCGCGACCAAGGTAGTGCCAACAACGGCGCCAAGGCCGCCCCCGTCAACGACGAGATGGAAGAGCAATTGCGCATCATCGCCCTGGAAAAGACCCGCAAGCCGCTGGAATTTGGCAGCAAGGACGATTTTCAATTGCACCAGGCGCTGAACCACCTGAAGGGTTTACCGGTGCAGCTGGCCAAGGCCGAACCGCTGGTGGTGCAGGCCGACGTCAAGAAAGAACAGAAGAAGTAAGCAGCAGCGCCAGCAGCACAGAGGGGGGCGCCATGCCCCCCGATAACCGGTCCACGCGACAAAAATCAATCTTCCGCCACACTTCCCCCTGTCGCGCAACACGAAACTCTCTACAGTCGAGCCCGTTTGTGTAAAATTTGCTTCACTTATCGGCAGCGCGCCGATTGCCAAATTTGAAAGTTTAACCATGAAACAAGTCGTCATCAGCGGTACCGGACTGTACACGCCGCCATTTTCGATCTCCAACGAAGAGCTGGTCATCTGCTTCAATGCTTACGCGGAAAAGTTCAATGCCGACAACGCCGACGCGATCGCTGCGGGCACGGTGACGGCGCTGGAGCTGTCGAGCGTGGCCTTCATCGAAAAGGCGTCCGGCATCAAGTCGCGCTTCGTGATGGAAAAGGAAGGCATCCTCGATCCGGCGCGCATGGTCTCGCGCATCCCGGAACGGGGCGATGACGAACTGTCCTTGCAGGCGGAAATGGCGGTCGCCGCCGCGCGTGACGCCTTGGCGCGCGCCGGCCGCACGCCGGCCGACATCGACATGGTGCTGGTGGCGTGCAGCAATATGCAGCGCGCCTATCCCGCCATGGCGGTGGAAGTGCAGGATGCGCTGGGCATCGACGGGTATGGTTTTGACATGAACGTGGCGTGTTCGTCCGCCACCTTCGGCATCCAGCAAGCGGTCGCCGCCGTGCAAAGCGGCCAGGCACGCGCCGTACTGGTGTTGAATCCCGAAATCACCAGCGGCCACCTGAACTGGCGCGACCGCGACAGCCATTTCATTTTCGGCGACGCCTGCACCGCCATCATCGTCGAAGCCAAGGACACGGCCGTCTCTACGCACCAGTTCGAGATCATCGGCACGGAACTCAAAACACGCTTCTCTAACGCCATCCGCAACAATTTCGGCTTCCTCAACCGTTTTGACGAGTCCGGCGTAGGCAAGGCCGACAAATTGTTCCGCCAGCAAGGCCGCAAGGTCTTCAAGGAAGTGTGCCCGATGGCGGCCGAGATGATCAAGGCGACCCTGGCCAAGGCCGGCGTGGAAGTGGCGCAAGTCTCCCGCTACTGGCTGCACCAGGCCAACCTGAACATGAACCTGCTGATCGCGCGCCTGATCCTGGGCCGCGACGCCGAAGCCAACGAAGCGCCCGTGATCCTCGATACCTACGCCAACACCTCGTCGGCCGGTTCCATCATCGCCTTCCATACCTATCAGGATGACATGGCGGCGGGCGCCACGGGCGTCATCTGCTCGTTCGGCGCCGGCTATTCCATCGGCTGCGTGGTCGTGCGCAAGGTGTAAGCGTTGGGAGCGATCTGCGCCTGATTGCCTCAATTGGACGCAGATCGCAGTGGATAGCATGCGTTCGTGGCCATCTGGACGAAGATTTAGCGCAAATTTTTTGTAAAAAAAAGCGGCAGGAAAATTCCAGCCGCAGCTTTGTTGCGTTTATACTCAATCGCTGAACACCCTCTTTTTCCATCCGCACGTCGCCATAAGGAACCCACCACGCATGCCCCATGACATCAGTCTGATCACCACCATCGCCGCCGCCCTCGGGTTCGGCCTCATCTTCGGCTTCATCGCCGCGCGTCTGAAACTGCCGGCATTGGTCGGCTATCTGGCTGCCGGCATCATCATCGGACCGGCTACGCCCGGTTTTGTGGCGAATGCGGAAATAGCCGGGCAATTGGCGGAGATCGGGGTGATGCTGATGATGTTTGGTGTCGGCCTGCACTTTTCCATCGACGATTTGTGGGACGTGCGCAAGATTGCGCTACCTGGCGCCGTCCTGCAGATCGGCGTCGCCACGGCGATGGGCATGGGCCTGGCCCACTGGTGGGGCTGGACCCTCGGTGGCGGACTGGTCTTTGGCCTGGCCCTGTCCGTGGCCAGTACCGTGGTGCTGCTGCGCGCGCTGGAAGAACGGGGCATCCTCGACTCGCTCAATGGCCGCATCGCCGTCGGCTGGCTGGTGGTGGAAGACCTCGTCACCGTGCTGGTGCTGGTGCTGCTGCCGGCGTTCGCCGGTGTGCTCGGTGGCAAGGTCGCGCCGGATGCCGAGGCCACCAGCCTGTGGCAAACCCTGGCCGTGACGCTGGGGCAAGTAGCCGGTTTCATCGTCTTCATGCTGGTGGTGGGCCGCAAGCTGTTCCCGTGGATTTTGTGGCAAGTGGCACGCACCGGTTCGCGCGAACTGTTTACCCTGTGCGTGATCGCCGCCGCCGTCGGCATCGCCTACGCCTCCACCAAACTGTTCGGCGTGTCGTTCGCGCTGGGCGCCTTCTTCGCCGGCATGGTGCTGCGCGAATCCGAACTCAGTCATCGCGCCGCGGAAGAGTCGCTGCCCCTGCGCGACGCGTTTGCCGTGCTGTTCTTCGTTTCCGTCGGCATGCTGTTCGAGCCGAATATCCTCATCGACAAGCCGCTGCAGGTGCTGGCCGTGTGCGCCATCATTATCTTCGGCAAGTCGATCGCCGCCTTTTTGCTGGTGATGGCCCTGCGCTATCCGCCAAAAACCGCCATCATCGTCTCGGCCAGCCTGGCGCAGATCGGTGAATTCTCGTTCATCCTGGCGGCCCTGGGCCTCTCCCTGGGCCTGATGCCGCAGGAAGGGCAAAGCCTGATCCTGGCCGGCGCCATCCTGTCGATCGCCCTCAATCCGCTGGTGTTCAGCATGGCCAAGCCGCTGCTGCGCGTGATCGGCAACAGCGATTTTGCGCGCAAGTTCGAACGCACCACCGACCCGCTGGCCGAGCTGCCGATGACGGTGCCGCAGGAAAAGCTGTCGGGACAGATCGTGCTGGTCGGCTATGGCCGCGTGGGCCGGCGCATCGCCGCCGCCCTGATGGAGCGTGGCATTCATTTTGTCGTGGCCGAGGAAAACCGCGAAATCGTCGACCAGCTGCGCAAGCAGGGCATTCCGGCAGTGGCCGGCAATGCGGGCGAACCGGCGGTATTAATCCAGGCGCACATCACGCACGCCACCATGCTCGTCATCGCCACGCCCGACACCTTCCACGTGCGCGCCATGATCGAGACGGCGCGCGCGCTGAACCCCGCCATCCTGACGGTGGTGCGCACGCACAGCGAGGAAGAGGCGGAATTGCTGCGCGCGGAAAACGCGGGCAAGGTCTTCATTGGCGAGCACGAACTGGCGAATGGCATGGCCGAGCACGTGCTGCAGAGTTTTGAGACGGCCAGCAAGGGGCATGGCGGGCATTAAGCCAGCACCCTTTCCGTCCTGCAAGCCAAGCCTGCCCGCTTCCCAGCCGGCAGGCTTTCTTTTTACAGGCTGGCGGCCAGCTCCGCCCCTTCCCGTATGGCCCGCTTGGCATCGAGTTCCGCCGCCAGCGCGGCGCCGCCGATTTTATGGAAGCGCGGGCCGCCCGCCTGTAAGGGCTTGCCCTCCTTGTCGACGGGCGGCATGAGTTCCGTCAAGCTGTCCTGGCCCGCGCAGATGACCACGTTGTCCACCGCCAGCAGGCGCTGCTCGCCGCCCACGGTGATGTGCAAGCCCTGCGCGTCGATCTTGTCATAGCTCACGCCGGCCAGCATCGCCACGCCGTTTCTCGCCAGCGCCGCGCGGTGTACCCAGCCCGAGGTCTTGCCCAGGCCCGCGCCCACTTTCGACGTCTTGCGCTGCAACAGGAAAATCTGCCGCACGGGCGCAGGCGCCACGGGCGGCACCAGGCCGCCGCCGCTCGCTGCATTCAAGTCCACCCCCCACTCGCCCGCCCACGTCGCCACGGATTGCGGCAGCGGGTGCGCCGGGTCGTGCAGCAAATACTCTCCCACGTCGAAGCCGATGCCGCCCGCGCCGATGATGGCCACGCGTGCGCCGACGGGTTTCTTGGCTTGCAGCACGTCCAGATATGACAGCACTTTCGGGTGCTCGATGCCGGGAATGGCCGGCAGGCGCACCTTGATGCCGGTGGCGACGATGACGTCGTCATAGCCGCCGGCCAGCAATTGCTCGCGCGTCACGCGCTGCCCCAGGCGCAGCTCGACTTCCAGCAGCGCCAGCCGGCGGGCAAAGTAGCGGATGGTTTCCGTAAATTCTTCCTTGCCCGGTATCTGCATGGCCACCTTGAACTGGCCGCCCACGCTGTCGCTGCTGTCGAACAGGGTCACTGTGTGCCCGCATTCGGCGGCCACGCAGGCAGCCGACAGGCCGGCCGGCCCGGCGCCGACGACGGCCACCCGGCGCAGCACGGCCTTTTTCGCGTACACGAGTTCCGTTTCATGGCAGGCGCGCGGGTTGACCAGGCAGCTGGCGCGCTTGTTGGCAAAGGTGTGGTCGAGACAGGCCTGGTTGCAGCCGATGCAGGTATTGATTTCGTCGGCGCGGCCTGAAGCGGCCTTGGCGACAAAGTCAGGGTCGGCCAGGAAAGGGCGTGCCATCGACACCAGGTCGCAGTCACCGCGCTCCAGGATGGCGTTCGCTTCGTGCGGCATGTTGATGCGGTTCGAGGCCACCACGGGAATGGTGACTTCGCGGCGCAAGCGGCCCGCCACGCTGGCAAAGGCGGCGCGCGGCACTGAGGTGACGATGGTGGGCACCCTTGCCTCATGCCAGCCGAAGCCCGTATTGAGAATGGTCACGCCAGCCTGCTCCAGCGCCTTGGCCACCGTCACCACATCGTCCCAGGTGTTGCCACCCTCGACCAGGTCGAGCAGGGAATGGCGGTACATGATGATGAAGTTGGGGCCGACGGCGGCGCGGATGCGGCGCACGATCTCCACGGGCAGGCGCATGCGGTTCTCGATCGTGCCGCCCCAGCGGTCCTGGCGCAGATTCGTGCGCGCGCAGAGGAACTGGTTCAATAAATAGCCTTCGCTGCCCATCACTTCGATGCCGTCATAGCCGGCCTTTTGCGCCAGGCGCGCGCAGCGCACGTAGTCGCAGATGGTGCGCTCGATGCCCCGCTCGCTCAAGGGACGCGGGCGGAACGGCGAGATCGGCGATTTTTTAGCCGATGCCGAAACGACGAACGGCTGATAGCCATAGCGGCCCGCATGCAGGATCTGCATGACGATCTTGCCGCCCTCCTCGTGCACGGCGCGCGTCACCTTGCGGTGATTCGGCACGTCGCCGAGGAAATTCAAGGTACCGCCGAACGGCAGCAGCCAGCCCTGGCGGTTCGGCGAGATGCCGCCCGTGACGATCAGCCCCACGCCACCGCGCGCCCGTTCGCGGTAAAACGCGGCCAGCTTGCCATAATGATAGAAGCGGTCTTCCAGGCCCGTATGCATGGATCCCATGATGACGCGGTTGCGCAAAGAGGTAAAACCCAGGTCGAGCGGGGCCAGCAGATGGGGATAGGCAGTCATGGTCGGTCCGATAGATGGTGGTATGCAGGCCGTACGGTAACAAGCATTGCTGGCCAGCGCAGCGACTTTCTCTAGACCAGGAGTTCTAAATCGCCGGACGCGCCCGCCGGCGACGGGTACAGCTTGTGCCGGGCGCTAGTTTCCCGTAGGCTAGGTGGCATGAAGCGACTCTTCCTCTGCCTGCTGATGCTGTGCGCCGTCCCCGCGACCGCGCTGGCACAGGCGATACGCCTGGACAAGCTGAAGGTCGAGGTCAAGCGCATCGAGGTCGACGGGCAGCGCATGTATGAAGTCGATGCCAGCGGCAGCGTGCAGGCGCCGCCGGCGTCCGTGTGGAAAACCTTGACGACTTACGAGCGCATGCATGAATTCGTGCCCGACCTCAGCTCCTGCCGCGTACTGTCGCGCAACGGCAATGAAGTCATCATCGAGCAGCAGGGCATGGCGCGCTTCCTGTTCATGAACCACGCCATCCACCTGGTGGTGCGGGCCACGGAGACGCCGTTGACCTCCATCGACATCGCCCTGATCTCCGGCGACATGCGGCATTACGAATCGCGCTGGAATTTGTACCCCATCCCCGAGACGGGCGGCACGCGCATCGTCTTTTCCAGCCGGCTGATGCCGGGCTTCTATGTGCCCGGCATGCTGGGCACGACCATGATACGCGGCGATATCGAGCGCATGATGGCGGCCGTGCTGGCCCGCATCGACAGCCAGCACGCGGAAAAGGCAGGCTAAATCAAGCCAGATACGTGTCGCGGTCGCGGATTTCCGCGAAGTTTTCCAGGCTGCCCAGTTTGACCGTGACGGGGTTCAGGCTGGCCTGCGGCTGCATCGAGCGCCAGGCGAACAGCCATTCCTGCTCCGGCGCTTCGGCGCGCGTCTTGGTGAAAGCGGCGCCCAGGGCCGCGCGCTGGCCGTATTCGACGACGCCGTCGATGCCGGCCCAGCTGGGCAAGGTGCGCTGCACGGCGCGGTGCAGGCGTTCGCCGAATTCTTCCGTGTTATGGATGATCAAACAGGCGTCAGCCGGGGCGAACAGGTCGAACAGGTGCTTGTCCCACACTTGCGAAAAGCTGAGGGTCAGGCAATTGCCCGCCGGCATCAAGCGGAACTGGCCCAGGCTCAGCGCCAGCTCGAGTTCGCTGCGCTGGCCGTAGCGGTGCAGGGTGGGGGGACGTTTGTAATCGTGCATGCTTGACTCGTTCTTCAATAGTAGGGTAAACCGGCGCGCCGCTTAACGGGGCGGGCGGATATGGCGCCGGATGCGCTGGGCGGTGGCAGCCAGGTAAATCTCGCGCAGCAGATAGGTGAAGCAACCGATCAGGCAGATCACGGCCAGCACGAAGAACACGGCGATGTACTTATCCAGCGTCAGGTTCATGATATCGCCCAGAAACAGCATGGCGATGATGATGCAGACAAAGAAACCGCAGGCCGTGCTCAGCGAGATCGAATAATTGATCAGATGGGTACGCGTATAAAGCGTATCTAACTCATCCATATAGAAATCGTTGTAACCGATGTCGAGCCGGTCTTCCAGCACGCGCGTGCGATCGATGATGCGGCCCAGGCGGTTGGTCAGCACGACCAGCATGGTGCCGATGCCGGTCAGCAGGAAAACCGGCGCAATCGCCAGCTGGATGATATGGCCGATGTCGCCGATCTGTATGTTCATGGGTAAAAAAAGGTAAGGTCGCACTGCCGCCCGCGGAAGGCGGCGGCACAGGCGCTAGTGTAGCAGGTGGCGCACGCCGGCTGGCCGCTTTGCCAACCGGCGTGTTGAAATGTCATGCAAAGCCGCGCCCTGGGACGAAGCGCTCGGTGGCACGCACCAGCGCCGAAGCGATGCCATGCTCGAGCGCGCCATGACCGGCGTCCGGTATCATCTCCAGCTGCGCGCCGGGCCAGGCCTGCTGCAGGCGGTAGGCCGACAGCGGCGGGCAGATGGCGTCGTAGCGTCCCTGCACGATGACGGCCGGCAAGTGCGCGATGCGCCCCATGTTGCGGATCAGCTGGTCTTCCTCGAAGAAACCGAGATTGGCCATGTAATGCGATTCGAGCCTGCCCACGCCCAGGTCCAGCGCATCGTTCGGCGCATCTTCCGGCTGTGGCATCAGGTACACGCGGCGGCCCTCGAAGCGGCTCCAGGCGCGCGCGGCAGGCCAGTACACGGCGGGGTCGCTGCTGAGGATGCGTTGCACGTAGGCTGCCAGCAAGTCACCGCGCTCCTCTGGCGGAATCGGCGCGGCAAATTCTGCGTATAGTTCCGGATAGAACCAGCGTACGCCTTCGATGAACCAGTCGATTTCCGCCTGCGTGCACAAAAAGATGCCGCGCAGCACGAAGCCGAGGCAAGCCGCCGGATGCGCCTGGCCATACGCCAGCGCCAGGGTCGAGCCCCAGGAGCCGCCAAACACCAGCCATTGATCGATGCCGAACTGGGCGCGCAGCACTTCGATATCGTCGATCAGCAGCTGCGTCGTGTTGTTGCGCCATTCACCCAGCGGCGTGGACTTGCCGGCGCCGCGCTGGTCGAACAGGATCACGCGGTAGCGCTGCGGATCGAAGAANCCCGGCGCCTCAGGCCAGCAGCAAGGGCAGGCGGTTCGACGACTTGATTTCGCGCATCGACAGGCTGGACTGGATTTCCGCCACGCCGGGCAGGCGGCGCAACACCGTCGAAACAAATTCGCCATACGCTTCCAGGTCGCGCGCCACCACTTGCAGGAAATAATCGGCTTCGCCCGCCACATTGTGGCACGACAATATCTCGGGAATCGTCGCGATCGCTTGCTCGAACTGCGACGGCTGCTCGCCGCCATGGTTGGCAAACACGACCCGTACAAATGCCACCAGGCCGATGCCCAGTTTCTTGCGGTTGAGCAAAGCCTGGTAGCCGGTAATAAAGCCTTCCTCTTCCAGGCGGCGCAGGCGGCGCCAGACGGGGGTTTCACTGAGCTTCAAGCGCTCGGCCAGGCGCGCGTTGGACAGCCTTCCTTCATCCTGCAACAGCCTGAGTATCTGTAAATCGGTGGCGTCGAGGCTAACTTCTGAAATTTTCATCTATTTTTTGTTTTTATAGGAGTGGAATCTACCCGAATACTAGGGCATGCAGGGCAGGAAAAGCAAGCACATTTCATCGCGACAAGAACATAATGGGGCCCGGCGAGCATGCGGCAAACTGCCGTTGCTCCCGCCCTTACTTTTTGCCTGTGACCGAGCTGCGCCATGTCCGATTCTACCTTCCTGATGTACCTGCTGGCACTGACCGGCGCCTTTTTATTACCCGGCCCCGACATGGCGCTGGTGCTGGCGACGGGCGCCGCGCGCGGCGTGGCCACGGCGCTGGTGACGGCGCTGGGCATCGCCGGCGCGCGCGCCGTGCACGTGGCGCTGTCGGGCGCGGGCCTGGCGGCATTGATGGTCACGCATCCGCAAGCCTTGCAGTGGGTCAAATGGGCGGGCGCCGCGTATCTGCTGTACCTGGCACTGCGCCTGCTGCAGTCGGCCCTGTCGACAAGCACGGCACAGGAAGAAGCCGCCCCCGCCACGGCGCACGGCGCCCGCGCCAGCCTGGTGCGCGGCTTCCTGACGAATCTGCTCAATCCGAAGGCACTGCTGTTTTGCAGCATGTTCCTGCCGCAATTCGTCACCGGCAGCGAGCACGTTGGCATGCAATACCTGCGCCTGGGCGCGGTCCTGGTGCTGGTGGGCTTGCTGTTCGATGCCCTGTACGCCGTGCTGGCCGCGCGCCTGGCGCGCCGCCTGCGCGGTAAACCTTCGCCTTACGGCAAGTTCGTGCTGCCCACCGTCTTCGTGCTGCTGGCCGGGCGGCTGGTGCTGGGCTGAACGTCAGGCGCAAGCGTCGCCCCGCCGGCAAAAAAGGCGGGGTAGTCGTGCAACAGGCTACGCTCCAAATCGTTGACCTTGCGAAATTGCCGTAGCGATGGCGCCATGGCCCGGCCCGCATCCCAGCTGCGCCAGGCGTTCGGCGCATCGAATTGCGCGTATAGCGCGTCGCCCAGGTCCTGGTACGCGGCCGCCATGTGCGGCTTGGCCTGCAGTACTTGCAGATACAAGGCCATCGCTGCCTGCCGTTGCCCCAGCTTGGCGCGCAGATTTCCCTCAAACAAAGCCAGTACCGGCTGCTCCAGGCCGTGCTGCTGGCGCAAGCCCTGCACGGTGGCCAGCGCGGCCTGAATGCCTTCCTTGTCCTTGGCCAGCAGTGCCCGCGTCAAGTCATGTATGGGCTGGCACGCCTGCATCGCCAGTTGCTGCTGCGGCGACAGTTTGTCGACCAGCGCCCCCGTGGAAAAATGATCTTCCAGCATGCTCAGCCGCCGTATCGATCATGTAGCGGCGGCGCGTGGCAAAATCGAGCACGGACAAGGTGTGGCCGTCGCGCACGCTGATGAAATGTTCGCCCAGCACGACATCGCTGTCCTGCGTATCGCGCGCGGGCAGGCTGGTTTTCACGCCGGGCTTGTTGACGCGCTCGGTAGTCACCGTGACGTGGAACGCGACGCTGGCCTGGGCCGCGCTGGCGCCCAGGAAAAGGGTGACGGCCACACTCGCGCGGCGCAAGGCAGGAACAAGGGTCATGGAGAATGATGCGATGAAGAAATGCTGATTCTAAGGCAAATCCCGCACTCCCCTTGTTTTGCTCGCAAGCATAAAAAAAGACAGCCGCAGCTGTCTCTCGGTTTTACCTCAACAACGATTACGACATGTGCTGGCCGCCGTTGATCGAGATGTTGGCGCCCGTGACGAACGCGGCTTCATCAGAAGCCAGGTAGGCCACCAGACCGGCCACTTCTTCCGGCTTGCCCAGGCGCGCCATCGGAATTTGCGGGATGATTTTGCTGTCGAGCACTTCCTGTGGAATTGCCATGACCATCTTGGTGCCGATGTAGCCTGGCGAAATGGTGTTGACGGTGACGTTCTTGCGCGCCACTTCCAGCGCCAGCGACTTGGTGAAACCGTGCATGCCGGCTTTCGCGGCCGAATAGTTGGTCTGGCCGAAGGCACCCTTCTGGCCGTTCACGGACGAGATATTGATGATGCGGCCCCAGCCGCGTTCCACCATGCCGTCGCAGACAGGCTTGGTCATGTTGAAAACCGAGTCGAGGTTGGTGCCCATCACGGCATCCCAGTTCGGCTTGTCCATCTTCTTGAACGTCATGTCGCGCGTGATGCCGGCGTTATTCACCAGCACGTCGACAGGACCGATGTCCTTTTCCACGGCAGCCACGCAGGCGGCGGCCGAATCATAGTCGGCCACGTCGCACGGATACGCCTTGAAGTCATAGCCCATGTCCTTGGTCGTCGCCAGCCAGTCCGCGACCTTCTGATTGCCTGGAGAATAGGTCGTGACCACGCGATAACCGAGCGCCGCCAGTTTGAAACACACCGCTTCGCCCAGACCACCCATGCCGCCGGTTACCAATGCAACTCTTGCCATTTTTCATCCCCTCAGTGTCGTTCTGTTGCTAAAAAGTTAATTAATTAGGTAAGGCAGTCCACAACCGTTGCATCACGGCGGCAAACCGCACCGTACCCAAGCGTAGCGAGCGGCGATGATTTGTGGCTAAGAAGCGCAACCGTGTTTCAACACGGTGAGCATCGCAGGCCGCAAAGCGCGCCGCGCAGTAGCTTGGGGGCGGTGCCAGCTACTTAGTCGCGTTCGATCGCTAGAGCGACACCCATGCCGCCGCCGATGCACAATGCGGCCAGGCCTTTCTTGGCGTCGCGGCGTATCATTTCGTGGATCAGGGTGACCAGGATGCGCGCGCCGGACGCGCCGATCGGATGGCCGATGGCAATCGCGCCGCCGTTCACGTTGATCTTGCTGGTATCCCAGCCCATTTCCTTGTTGACGGCAATCGCTTGCGCGGCAAACGCTTCATTGATTTCCATCAAGTCCAGCTCTTCATGCGTCCAGCCGGCTTTTTTCAGGCACAGACGCGAAGCGGAGACAGGGCCCATGCCCATGACGGCCGGGTCCAGGCCCGACGAGGCGTAGGCCTTGATGCGTGCCAGCGGCTTCAAGCCCAGTTCTTTCGCTTGCGCAGCGGACATCATGATGACGGCGGCGGCGCCATCGTTCAGGCCGGAAGCATTGCCGGCGGTGACGGTACCGTCCTTGGCGAACGCGGGGCGCAGGCCGGTCAGCGATTCCAGGGTCGAGCCCGGCTTGATGTATTCGTCGCTGTCGAAGACCACGGTGCCTTTTTTGTTGGCGATTTCCAGCGGCAGGATTTCATCCTTGAACTTGCCCGCTTTTTGCGCCGCTTCCGCCTTCAGTTGCGACTGCAGCGCGAACTCATCCTGCTCGGCGCGCGTCACTTCGTATTTCTTGGCGACATTTTCCGCCGTGATGCCCATGTGGTACTGGTTGTACACGTCCCACAGGCCGTCGACGATCATGGTGTCGACCATCTTGAAGTCGCCCATGCGGAAACCGTCGCGCGAGCCGTTCATCGCGTGTGGCGAGGCGCTCATGTTTTCCTGGCCGCCGGCGATGATGATGTTGGCATCGCCGCATTTGATCGCTTGCGCCGCCAGGTGCGTGGCCTTCAGGCCGCTGCCGCATACCTTGTTGATGGTGAATGCCGGGATGGAGCTGGGCAGGCCAGCCTTGATGACAGCCTGGCGCGCGGCGTTCTGGCCGACGGCAGCCGTCAGCACCTGGCCCAGGATCGCTTCGCCGATCAGGTTCGGGTCAATGCCGGTTTGTGCCAGCAAGCCCTTGATTACATGCGCGCCCAGTTCGGACGCAGGAATCTTGGCCAGACTGCCACCGAATTTGCCGACTGCGGTACGGCCGGCGGCCACGATTACGACATCATCCATTTATTTCTCCGATATGCAGGCCACGAGGGCCAAAGTGAAGGTGCGAATACAATCCAATGAATCCGGGAAGACACAGCAAGCTGTGTTTCATTCTAGCGTGGCATACGCCACAGTTCCAGCGCCACACCGCAGGCGGCAGCGATGGCGGCCTGCCCTGCGGTGGCGGCGGGCGGCCTGGCGCGGCGGATAGCCGCTGCCGGGCCGCAACGCGCCTACGCTTGACGAGCGGGACGCGTGTTTTTATTTTTATCATACCCTTCATCGGCGCCGCTGAAAGTGGTTTTTAGAAAATTATTGAAGGGAATAATCAGGGGCACGGGCGTTTGCTTTACCACCTGCAACAGCTCGCCAAATTTTTGACGCGATGCAGCAAACTCACCCTTTGTCACAGTGTCGAATTTCTCCTGGGTTTCTTGAGCAATATCCTTTGCCTGGCGGCCATATGCACCGATGCGTTCAATGGCCAGTTGCGACTGCGTGCGCGACAGTTCCAGCAGCGCTTGCGTATCCTTCACGGACAGCAGCTGATTGCCCGCCACCGTAGCGGCCGCCAGCGCCGCGCGGGCCGCGTCGAGCTGCAAATCCAGCACGCTGGCGCCGCTGTCGACGGCGGCCTGGGCATACGCTTGCGCGCTGATCCATTGTGCTTCCACCACGGCCTTGCCGGCGAGTGCCCATTGCTCGGAAAATGAAAACATCGTGTTCCTCCCCAAAGAGTAGGCAGCGCCATGTTGCGCCGCACAGTGCTCAACTGTAAGCGGTGGTTCATTGCTAAACCTTGATATTTATCAAGCTTTCCTGTTGGTTTGTTTCCAATACAACACTAATCAGGACAACAACTTGATACCGTCGAGCGAGGCCGCACACTGCTCGCGTATCACGCTGACGAAATCGCGCACATACGCCTTGTCCTGCAACTGCTGCGGCACGGACACGTACAAGTCGCTCCACAGGCCGTGCTCGCCCACCGGACGCGCCACCACATAATCGTAATCGACATAATTCTTGATGGCCCAGTTCGGCAAGGCGGCGATACCGCGCCGGCTCGCCACCAGTTGCAGCACGGCCACCGTCAGTTCCGCCGTGCGGCGCTCGAACTCGATGCCGGCAGGCCGCAGCACTTCGCGGATCAGATCGATGCGCTCTTCCGGCACGGGATACGTGATCAGGGTCTCGCCCGTAAAGTCGGCCGCCACCAGCCGGCGCTGCGCCTGCAGCCGGTGCTTCTGCGCCATCACCACCAGCATTTCAAAGCGGAACAGGGGAAACACGGTGAAGTCGGGGCCGTAAGGCGAACCGATCACGAGATCGGCCTCGCCCGAGCGCAGCAAGTCCGCCGGCTCGCTGTGAAAGCCCGACACCAGGTCGATCTCCACTTCCGGCCAGCGCTGGCGGAACGCATCCATCACCGGCATCAGCCAGTCGAAGCAGGTATGGCATTCGAGCGCCACGCGCAACTGCCCCTTGTCGCCCTGCGACAGGCGCGCCACGTCGCGCTCGGCCAGCTCGATCTCGGGCAGCAGCTTGTCGGCCAGCTCCAGCAGCCGGCTGCCCGTGGCCGTAAACGCGATCGGCATCGACTTGCGCTCGAACAGGGGCGCCTTGTAGCGCTCTTCGAGCAAGCGGATCTGGTGCGACAGCGCCGACTGGGTCAAATTGAGCAGCTGCGCGGCGCGCACCAGGCTGCCGGACGAACGCAAGGCACTCAGGGTGCGCAGGTGGCGAATTTCTAGCATCGGGAAATGGGGGGATGTACGTGAATTATTTTCATGTTATTCGGCAAAATGTTTCGTTTTGATTATAGACCAAGTTGCCGCACACTCTAGCGCACTCACATTAAATCTCGATGACATCATGACCATTCGTACCCACATCCTTGGCTTTCCCCGTATCGGCGCCGCGCGTGAACTGAAACTGGCACTGGAAAGCCACTGGCGTGGCGAGGTGTCCGAGGCGGCCCTGGAAGCGACGGGCCAGCAATTGCGTGCGCGCCACTGGGCCTTGCAACGCGATGCCGGGCTCGATTACGTCACCGTGGGCGACTTCGCCTTGTATGACCAGGTGGCCAGCCATATCCAGCTGCTGGGCTGCGCACCGGCGCGTTTCAACTTTACGCCGGAGCAATCGCCACTGGCGCGCTATTTCACGATGGCGCGCGGTGAAGCAACGCAGGCGCGACACGCGGACTGCGGCCATGCACACGCCGCAGGCACTGCCGCGCTGGAAATGAGCAAGTGGTTTGACACCAATTACCACTACCTGGTGCCCGAATTGTCGCCGCAGACGCAGTTTTCGCTGGCTGGCGAGCGCCTGCTGGCGGAAGTGGCCGAGGCGCAGGCACTGGGCCACCAGGTCAAGGCGGCCCTGATCGGCCCCCTCACCTTCCTCTGGCTGGGCAAGGAAAAGACGCCGGGCTTCGAGCGTCTGGCCCTGCTGGAACAATTGCTGCCCGTGTACGGCGCCCTGCTCGACCGCCTGAAACAGCAAGGCGTGACGTGGGTGCAGCTCGATGAACCGATTTTGGGCCTGGACTTGCCCAACGCCTGGCGCAGCGCTGTTGAGAGCACCTACTGGCAGCTGAACCAGGTGGGCGTGAATATCTTGCTGGCCACATATTTCTCGCCGCTGGAAGAAAACCTCAGCCTGACCTGCCGCCTGCCCGTGGCCGGCCTGCACGTGGACGGCATCCGCGCGCCGCATGAATTGATCAGCGTGACGGACTGGTTGCCCGCGCATAAAGTCTTGTCGATCGGCATCGTCGACGGGCGCAATATCTGGCGCACCGACCTCGACGCGGCCCTGGCCGTGCTGCAGCCGCTGGCAGCGAGGCGCAACGGCCAGCTATGGCTGGCGCCGTCGTGCTCGCTGCTGCACGTGCCGTTCAGCCTGGAAGCGGAAACGGAGCTCGACGGGGAAATCAAGAGCTGGCTGGCGTTTGCCACGGAAAAACTGTCGGAAATCGCCGTTCTCAAGGGCGCGCTCGAAGGCCAGTCCGACGCCGCCACGCTGGCCGCATTGGCCAGTTCCCGCCTGGCCATCGCCGGGCGGCGCGCCAGCCCCCGCGTCCAGCGTGCCTCGGTCACGCAGCGCCTGCAAGCGCTCACGCCCACCGTCGACCGCCGCGATTCCAGCTTCCCGCTGCGCCAGGCCGTGCAGCGCGCGCGTTTCCAGCTGCCCGACTTCCCGACAACGACCATCGGCTCCTTCCCGCAGACGGCGGCCATCCGCGCCGCCCGCGCCAGCCGTCAACGGGGCGAACTGGCCAGCGCCGAGTATGAACAGCAGATGCGCGCCGAAATCGCCCACGCCGTGGCGCGGCAGGAAGCGCTGGGCCTGGACGTGCTGGTGCATGGCGAAGCGGAACGCAACGACATGGTCGAATACTTCGGCGAGCAACTGGACGGGTTCGCCTTCACGCGCCTGGGCTGGGTGCAATCGTACGGCTCGCGCTGTGTGAAACCGCCCGTCCTCTACGGCGATGTGCAGCGCCCGGCCGCCATGACGGTGGCCTGGACGGTGCACGCGCAAAGCCTGACGCATAAACCCATGAAGGGCATGCTGACGGGCCCCGTCACGCTCTTGCAATGGTCGTTCGTGCGCGACGACCAGCCGCGCGCCAGCACGGCGCTGCAGCTGGCCCTGGCCATCCGCGACGAGGTACAAGACCTGGAAACGGCCGGCATCGGCATCATCCAGATCGACGAACCGGCCATCCGCGAAGGCTTGCCGCTGCGCCGCGGCCAGTGGGACGCCTACCTGGACTGGGCCACGCGCGCCTTCCGCATCGCCGCGTCCGTCGTCAGCGACGCGACGCAGATCCACACGCACATGTGCTATGCCGAGTTCAACGACATCCTGCCGCTGATCGCCGCCATGGATGCCGACGTCATCACCTTAGAGACGAGCCGCTCGGACATGGAATTACTGACGGACTTGGGCCAGTTCCGGTATCAGAACGAAATCGGCCCCGGCGTGTACGACATCCACTCGCCGCGCGTCCCCTCGACTCTCGACATGGTGCGCTTGCTGCAAAAAGCCAGCGCCGTCATTCCGCCAGCCAATTTATGGGTGAACCCGGACTGCGGCCTGAAGACGCGGGGCTGGGCGGAAACGGAAGCGGCTTTAAAAAATATGGTCGCGGCGGCTCAGCAGATGCGCGCGGCTGCATGACATAAGCCGACCCAGGCCGCATGCAGGGCTGCTTTCAGGGCGGCGCACCGGTTTTCCGGGGCGCCGCCCATTTTTTTTTGACATGAAGTAGGTGTTGCACTGCGGAATAGCACGCGCCAGGCCCCTGATGCTGATTTTTTTGCAGTAGAATGCAAGAAATTTACTGCTTCCATTGTTGCCGTACGGAACATCTGGCCTGCCGCAGTTTCACTTTGATAAATGTTTATGTCCAAAAGCCCGTCGCAGAAGCCTATCGAAATCAAGATTTCCACCGTCGTCGCCGTTTCCGCCATTGTGCATAGCGCCGATACGCAGGCACTCGATGCCGCCTTGCGCGACATGACGGGAGGCGTGGCGGACTTTTTCGAAGATGACCTGGCCGTGCTGGACGTGGCCGACTTGCCGCCTGGCGGCATGCCCGTCGATTGGGCTTCACTGGTGGCCCTGCTGAAAAAGTACCGCTTGAATGCCGTGGCCGTGCGCAATGCGCCAGCCGAGATGCAGGACGCCATTCTGGCGCAAGGCTTGAGCCTCGATAGCGGCAAGACGCGCGACGATGCGCCCCCCAAGGATACGCCCACGGCGGCCGCCCAGGCGGGCGCCGAAGCGCAAGTGATGGTGATCGACACGCCCGTGCGGGCGGGCCAGCGCATTTATGCGCGCGGCTGCGACCTGATCATCACAGCCGTGGTGAACAATGGCGCCGAAATCATCGCCGACGGCAGCATCCATGTGTATTCCTCGCTGTATGGCCGCGCGCTGGCCGGCGCCTCGGGCAATGCCCAGGCGCGCATTTTCGCGCTGGCCATGGAGCCTGAACTGGTGTCGATCGCCGGCGTCTACCGCACGTTCGAGGATGGTTTCCCGGCGGAAATGGCACGCGGACCGGCGCAAATTCGTTTGGCTGGAGACAGAATCGATATACACTCTGTCAATCCGGTCACTCCCGTGAACCGCTCTTAAGCTGCACAATTCAAGAGATATCTGAAAAGGATTATTTGTGGCAAGAATTATTGTTGTGACGTCCGGCAAGGGCGGTGTCGGCAAGACGACCTCTAGCGCCAGTTTTTCCACTGGCCTGGCCCTGCGCGGCCACAAGACAGCCGTGCTCGATTTTGACGTGGGTCTGCGCAACCTCGACCTGATCATGGGTTGCGAGCGCCGCGTCGTCTACGACCTGATCAATGTGATCAACAAGGAAGCCACGCTGAACCAGGCCCTGATCAAGGACAAGCACTGCGACAACCTGTTCATCCTGCCCGCGTCGCAAACGCGCGACAAGGATGCCTTGTCGGAAGAAGGCGTGGAACGCGTGTTGAACGACCTGATCAACATGGGTTTCGAGTTCATCATCTGCGATTCGCCGGCCGGCATCGAGCATGGCGCGCTGATGGCGCTGACGTTTGCCGACGAAGCCATCATCGTCACCAACCCGGAAGTGTCGTCGGTGCGCGATTCGGACCGCATCCTGGGCATCCTGCAAGCCAAGTCGCGCCGCGCGCAGACGGGCGGCGAGCCGGTCAAGGAACATTTGCTGATCACCCGTTACTCGCCGAAACGCGTGGAATCGGATGAAATGCTGTCCTACCAGGACGTGCAGGAAATCCTGCGCATCCCGCTGGTGGGCATCATTCCGGAATCGGAACAAGTGCTGGCCGCCTCGAACCAGGGCAATCCGGCCATCCATTTCAAGGGCACGGACGTGGCGCAAGCCTATGAAGACGTGGTCTCGCGTTTCCTCGGCGAAGAGGTCGAGTTGCGCTTTACCAACTATGAAAAGCCTGGATTACTCCAGCGCATTTTTGGGGCGAAGTGATATGGCCTTGCTTTCTTTCCTGTTCCCCCCCAAGCCGAAGACGGCGACCGCCGCCAAGGAACGCCTGCAGATCATCATCGCCCGCGAACGCAGCGGCCGCGGTGGTCCGGACTTCCTGCCCGCCCTGCACAAGGAATTGATCGCCGTCATTTCCAAGTACACCAAGGTCAATGCCGACGACATCAAGATCTCGCTGGACCGCCAGGGCAACCTGGAGGTACTCGACGTCAACGTGGTGCTGCCGGACGCCTAAGGTCTTTACTCCGGCCTGACCGTGAGCAACTCCTGCGCCACCGCGGCGCAGGCATTCACGTGCTGGTTGCCGATCTGGCGGAACACGGCGTAGCCGATGACCGCCGCCACCGCCTGCCCGGCGAACGGCACAAAGCGCGCCACCTGCTTGGTGGCAATCTTGACACCACTGCGCTTGAGCAGCTGGAGGATCAGTTCGCGCGACACCAGCTTCCCCACCAGCATGCCACCCATGCCCACCGCCGCGCGGTAGGCCATCAGCTTGAACTGCGGGTTGAGGCGCTCGATCTGTTCGGGCGTCAGGCCGAATTCGTGGTTGATATCGTTGATCAGCATGGAAAACAAGCCGACATCGGACATCAGGTCGATGCCGGGAATGGGAATGGCCGAGGCGCCCGCCGACATCACGGCACGCCGCTGCACCAGGCGCCGGCAACGCTCGCGCACTTGCTCGATTTCGGCACGACTGGCCGGTATCAGGGTCCAATCGGTACTGCTCTTGTCTGCCATGCGCGTTTCTCCGCTAGTAGGGGGTAGATGAACAAGTGTAACGTAAAGAATGTGGCCACCGATTTCACTGGACACAGTTGCAATCTCTGTTATATTTCACTTGAGCATTCCTTAACATTACGATAAGCAGAGCGGACCGTCTGTTTGTTGCTACACACTCCAGCCCATTATGCGAATTGCCGTACTCGATAGCGACCATAGTCAGGCAGAACTGATCTGCCAGGTGCTCACCGCCGCCGGCCACGCTTGCCACGAGTTTCAGAGTGGCAAGGAAATGCTGGGGCAACTGCGCAAGGACAGTTGCGACATGCTCATCCTCGACTGGCATGTGAGCGATCTGGATGGCGCGGAAGTACTGCGCCGTGCCCGGGAAAAACTGGCGCCGAAGGCGCCTGTGTTGTTTATGACCAACAGCTCGGGCGAAGACGATGTGGTGGCCGGCATGACGGCCGGTGCCGACGACTACATGATCAAGCCCTTGCGGCGCAGCGAACTGACCTTGCGCACCCAGGCGCTGCTGCGCGTGGCCTACCCGGCGCAGAATGGCGCCGAGTATTTGCAATTTGGTCATTACACGTTTGAAACCCGCCCCGGCCGCCTGCTGAAGGATGGCGAAGTGCTGGACGTGACGCACAAGGAATTCGCCCTGGCGCTGCTGTTTTTCCGCAACATGGGCCGTCCCCTGTCGCGCGCCTACATCCACGAAGCCGTGTGGCAGCGCGACACGGCCCTGCCCTCGCGCACCATGGATACCCACGTCTCGCGCGTGCGCAACAAGCTGCAGCTGAAACCGGAACACGGCTACCGCCTCGTGCCCGTCTACAGTTATGGTTATCGCCTGGAAAAACTGGGTGGGTGACGCCCACGCATCCGGACGAAAACAGGCGAACTGCTCAAAGAGCGGGCACAAGGCGTTATAATGTCGGCATAAGAATTCCCAACAGCCCTGAAATGCAACTGCTCGCCGTCGGCCTCAACCATACCACCGCTCCAGTGTCGCTTCGCGAACAGCTGGCGTTTGCGCCTGAGCATCTGGGTTCGGCGGTGATGGCGGCGCGCACCTGGTTCCAGCGCATCGACCTGCGCGACAACGACGAAGCGGCCATACTCTCGACCTGCAACCGCACCGAGCTGTATGCGGCCAGCCATGTGCCGAACCCGCTCGACGCGGGCGCGCATTTCCTGGCCGATTATCACCAGCTCAATTACAGCGAGCTGCGCCCCCACTTATATATGCTGCCGCAGCACGATGCCGTGCGCCACACCTTCCGCGTCGCCTCCGGGCTCGATTCGATGGTGCTGGGCGAAACGCAGATCCTGGGGCAGATCAAGGATGCCATCCGCACGGCCGACGAGGCGGGCGGCCTGGGCACGTATCTGCACCAGTTGTTCCAGCGCAGCTTTTCGGTCGCCAAGGAAGTGCGCAGCAGCACGGAAATCGGCGCCCACAGCGTGTCCATGGCGGCCGCCGCCGTGCGCCTGTCGCAGCGCATCTTCGACAAGATCGCCGAACAGAACGTACTGTTCATCGGCGCCGGCGAAATGATCGAATTGTGCGCCACACACTTTGCCGCGCAAAACCCGAAAAGCATCACGATTGCCAACCGCACCATGGAACGGGGCGAGGAACTGGCGCACCGCTTCAACGGCAAGGCGATCCGCCTGGCGGACTTGCCAGAAATGCTGCACCAGTTCGACATCGTCATCTCGTGCACGGCGTCATCGTTACCGCTGCTGGGCCTGGGTCTGGTCGAGCGCGCCATCAAGGCGCGCCGCCACAAACCCATGTTCATGGTCGACCTGGCCGTGCCGCGCGACATCGAATCGGAAGTGGGCCGCCTGAACGACGTCTTCCTGTACACGGTCGACGACCTGGGCAAGGTCGTGCAGACGGGTCTGGAAAGCCGCCAGGCGGCCGTGGCGCAAGCCGAGACCATCATCGAGACGCGCGTGCAATCGTTCATGAGCTGGGTCGACGACCGCGCCATGGTGCCCGTCATCCAGCATTTGCATGAAAACAGCGAAGCGCTGCGCCTGATGGAAGTGGAACGGGCGCGCAAGATGCTGGCCAAGGGCGCCGACATCGACGCCGTGCTCGAAGCGCTGTCGAAAGGCTTGACGGCCAAGTTCCTGCACGGCCCGCAGCAGGCGCTGCACCAGGCGCAAGGCGACGAGCGCAAGCAGCTGGTCACCCTGCTGCCGAAACTGTTCCGCCCCCGCCGTTAGCGCAGCCCCGCTGGCCGCCCGCGTGCGGCTACCCCTGCCCGCCTGCCGGGCGTGCCGGACCCGCACCATCCCTACACTCTTTTACCGCGAATCGCTATGAAACCATCCATGCTGGGCAAACTCGATCAACTGGCGAACCGCCTGGTCGAACTCGACGAACTGTTGATGCACCCGGACGCCACGTCGAACATGGACAGCTACCGCAAGATGACGCGCGAGCATGCCGAACTGGGCCCGCTGGTGGCCCTGTACCATTCCTACCAGGAAGCGGGCAACGATATCGCCACGGCGCAAGAGATGCTGGGCGACCCGGACATGAAGGAATTCGCGCAGGAAGAGATCGAGGCGGCGAAGGCCACCATGGCGCGCCTGGAACGCGAATTGCAAACCATGCTGCTGCCGAAGGATGTCAACGACGAGCGCAATATCTTCCTGGAAATTCGTGCCGGCACGGGTGGCGATGAATCCGCGCTGTTCGCCGGCGATCTATTACGCATGTACTCGCGCTTTGCCGAACGCAACCGCTGGCAGGTGGAACTGGTGTCGTCGTCCGACTCCGACCTGGGCGGCTACCGCGAAGTAATCGTGCGTATCGTCGGCAATGGCGCATATTCCAAGCTGAAATTCGAGTCGGGCGGCCACCGCGTGCAGCGCGTGCCGGCCACGGAAACGCAGGGCCGCATCCACACGTCCGCCTGCACGGTAGCGGTGATGCCGGAAGCCGATGAAGTGGAAGACGTCAACATCAACCCGGCCGACCTGCGCATCGACACCTACCGCGCCTCGGGTGCGGGCGGTCAGCACATCAACAAGACCGATTCGGCCGTACGCATCACCCACTTGCCGACCGGCATCGTGGTGGAGTGCCAGGATGACCGCAGCCAGCACAAGAACAAGGCGCAAGCGATGAAAGTGCTGGCCGCGCGCATCAAGGACGTGCAGCTGCGCGAGCAGCAGTCGAAGGAAGCGGCCACGCGCAAGAGCCTGATCGGCTCGGGCGACCGCAGCGAGCGCATCCGCACTTATAACTTCCCGCAGGGCCGCCTGACGGACCACCGCATCAATCTGACCTTGTATAAGCTGGACTTCATCATGGATGGGGATTTGACGGACTTGACGAATGCGCTGGCGGCTGAGCACCAGGCGGAACTGCTGGCTGCTTTAGGTGATTAAACGCTGGCGCCGTTGTGTCGGCTTACGCTGCGCTAAGCCGACCTACGCAGACCTACGCAGACCTACGCCGCAATTTGTAGGGCGGCTTGGCGCGCAGCGCGTAAGCCGACAGCTTTAAGTAGCGGCTAAGCAATAAAAATCCGGCCTTGTGCGAAAATGACCAGCTCGATTCCATCCACCTCACCGTGTCGCCCATGAAAAATTCACGCACCGTCCTCCTGTTGATCGCCGCCCTGTGTTTCCTGATGCTGGGCGTGGCCATGTATTTGCAGCATGCCATGAACATGGCGCCGTGCCCGCTGTGCGTGATCCAGCGCTACCTGTTCCTCGCCATCGGCATCGCCTGCCTGGCTGGCGCAGCCGCCAAGCGGCCGAAAATCGGCGCCGGTATCGGTGTATTGGCGGCCTTGGGCGGCCTGGGCGTGGGCGCCAAGCATTTGTACGTACTGGCCAACCCCGGCTTCTCGTGCGGCATCGACCCGGTGGAAACGGCGCTGAACAAGATCTTCACGGCGCAAGTCATGCCGTTCATGTTTGAATCGTATGGCGCCTGCGAAAACGCCGGCGAGCCGTTTTTCGGCCTGTCGATCCCGCAATGGGCGTTCATCTGGTTCGCCATCTTCGCCATCGGCCTGCTGTGGACCTTGCTGCGCCGTCAGAAATAATTGAAAGCACCATGCCAGAAACACTGATCCCCGCCGGCAGCACTGTCGGCGCGCTGCAAATCCGTCCGCTGCTCGATCCGCTCGACAACCGCATCCTGCTGGGCCACGCGCTGGGCTTGTCGCGCGTCTCGCTGATCACGCAATCGGAGCGTGTGCTCACTTCCGATGAAACCGAACGCCTGTCAGGCTTGCTGGCGCGCCGCCTGCAAGGCGAGCCGATCGCCTACATCGTCGGCCAACGCGAATTCTTCGGCCTGCCATTCGAAGTCAACGACGCTGTGCTGATTCCCCGCCCCGACACGGAAGTGCTGGTGGAACTGGCGCTCGAACGCCTGCCACCGGGCGGACGGGTGCTCGACATGGGCACGGGCAGCGGCGCCATCGCCGTCGCGCTGGCGTACACGCGGCCCGACGCCGTCGTCACGGCCCTGGACGTCAGCAGCACGGCGCTGGCCGTGGCGCGCCGCAACGCCAGCGCCAACGGCGTCAACATCACCTTCATGGCCAGCGACTGGTTCGAAGCGCTGGGCACGGAAAAATTCGACCTGATCGTCTCGAATCCCCCCTACATCGCCAGCGGCGACCGCCACCTGGCCGAAGGCGATTTGCGCTTCGAGCCGGCCGGTGCGCTGACCGACCACGCGGACGGCCTGTCGGCCCTGCGCACCATCGTCTCCGGCGCCGGTCGCCACCTGGCGTCGGGCGCCTGGCTGCTGATGGAACATGGCTATGACCAGGCGGCATCCGTGCGCGGCTTGCTGGCCGACGCCGGCTACAGCAAAGTACAGAGCTGGCGCGACCTGGCCGGCATCGAGCGCGTCAGCGGCGCCCGCCTGGGCTGACCCATCCACGTGCGCGGGACTTGATCCTGCAACGCGCCAGATGCTCCGCAGTTTGTTAAAATATCAAGCGCATTCCTGACCGAAGCGCCGCCCTTCTTGCCCGGGGCGGACGCTGGCGACGCGGCGTTTTTTGGGCCGGCGCCGACGCATTTGCCAAAATTCGGTTAATCTCAGCACAAATTATTTATATGCTGCACAAGAAAGGAAGCTCAAATTGCCCAACCTGTTGACTCGCCGCCTGGCATTGCTGACCGAAGATGCCAACCGCGCGCTGCTGGGCGGCTTGCGCGGCATCGAGCGTGAAACCCTGCGCGTCGACCCTGCCGGCCATCTGGCTTCCACGCCCCACCCCGCCGCCCTGGGCTCGGCACTGACGCACCCTGAAATCACCACCGACTACGCCGAAGCGCTGCTCGAATTCATCACCCCGGCTGAAAGCGATATCGCCGTCACGCTCGACAAGCTCGATACCGTGCACCGCCACGCCTACAGCCGCCTCGGTGACGAGTTGCTGTGGAGCCAGTCGATGCCCTGCCAGTTGCCGCCCGAAGCGGACATCGAGATCGCCAACTACGGCAGCTCGAACATGGGCATGCTCAAGCACGTCTACCGGCGCGGCCTGGCCTTACGCTACGGCAAGGCCATGCAATGCATCGCCGGCATCCATTACAACTATTCGCTCGACGAACAGCTGTGGCAAGTGCTCGCCAGCAACCCGGACACCAGCGCCAGCCCGACGCAGGCAGCTGCCTCGCCGAAAGACGTGCAGTCGGAAAGCTATCTGGCGACGATCCGCAATTTCCGCCGCTACAGCTGGCTGCTGATGTACCTGTTCGGCGCTTCGCCGGCGCTGTCGGCCGGTTTCCTGCGCGGCCGCGCGCACAAGCTCGACACCTTGTCCGACGACACCCTGTTCCTGCCCTACGCCACCAGCCTGCGCATGAGCGACCTCGGCTACCAGAACGATGCCCAGTCGGGCCTGCGCCCGCACGAAAACAGCCTGGAAGACTACGTCAGCGCCCTTACGCATGCCGTCAACGATCCGTATCCGCCGTATGCGGCGCTGGGCACGAAGAAGGATGGCGAGTGGATTCAATTGTCCACCAACGTGCTGCAGATCGAAAATGAATACTATTCGACCATCCGCCCGAAGCGCGTGATCCGCACGGGCGAGCGCCCCATCCAGGCCCTGTGCCTGCGCGGCGTGCAATACATCGAAGTGCGCTGCATGGATGTCGACCCGTTCGAACCGGTCGGCATCAGCCTGGAAACGGGGCGCTTCCTCGACGCGTTTTTGCTGTTCTGCGCGCTCGACGACAGCGCTCCCATCTCGGCCGAGCAAAGCGCCTGCTACACGCACAATTTTGCCCGCACCGTCAAGGAAGGCCGCACGCCGGGCCTGACCCTGCACCGCGATGGCGAGGAAATCAGCTTGCAGGCGTGGGGCGAACAATTGCTGGCGCGTATCGCGCCCGTGGCGGCCTTGCTCGACGCGCGCCACGGTGGTACGGCGCACGCGGACAGCCTGGCGGCGCAAGCCATCAAACTGGCCGACCCGGACACGACGCCATCGGCCAAGGTATTGGCCGAGCTGCGCGCCAACGGCGGCTCGTTTGCCGCCTTCGGCCTGCGCCAGAGCGAGCGCCACGCGGCCTACTTCCGCGCGCAGCCAGCAAGCAAGGAACAAAGCGCGTATTTCGACGCGATGGCCGCCAGCTCGCTGGCCGAGCAGCGCGCCATGGAAGCGGCGCCCGCCGGCAGCTTCGACGATTTCGTCGCCGCCTACCGCGCCAGCACCCTGTGCTCGCACACCTGACCTTGCACAAAACGCCCCGATGCTGACCTTCTACAATGAATTGCACAGCCAGCACCGGGGCCGCTTCGAAATGTTTCGCGGCACCCTGGTGCCCTGCTTCGAGACGCCCGAACGGGCCGACATGGTGGTGGCCGAACTGGGGCGGCGCAACCTGGGCCGCATCGTCACGCCGCACGGTGTACCGCTGACGTCGCTGGAGCGCATCCACACGCCCCGTTACCTGCACTTCCTGCGCCACGCCTGGCACGACTGGCTGGCGCTCGACCCGGACAATGCCAACAAGGATGCCTTGCCATCGGTGTGGCCCGTGCGCACCTTGCGCAGCGATATCGAACCGGACGACTTCACGGCCAAGCTGGGCCTGTATTCAATGGACAATGGCACGCCGCTGACGGCCGGTACGTGGACGGCCGCCAAGACGGGCGCCGACTGCGCCGTCAACGCGGCGCACGCGCTGCGCCTGGGCGAGCGCGCCACGTTCGCCCTGACGCGCCCGCCGGGCCACCATGCGGGCAGCGATTTCTTTGGCGGCTACTGTTTTCTGAACAACGCGGCCCTGGCCGCGCAGCACCTGCTCGACGACGGCGCCAACAAGGTCGCCATCCTCGATATCGACTACCATCACGGCAACGGCACCCAAAGCATCTTTTATGCGCGCAACGACGTGCTGTTCGCCTCGATCCACGCCGACCCGCGCAGCGAATACCCGTTTTACCTGGGCCACGCCGATGAGACGGGCAGCGGCGCCGGGCTCGGCTACAACGTCAACCTGCCGCTACCGGCCGGCAGCACCACGGCCAGCTGGTTCGCCGCGCTGGAAACGGCTTGCCTGCGCATCAAGATGTACGCGCCCGACGCGCTGGTGGTGTCGCTCGGCGTCGACACCTTCGTCGGCGACCCGCTGTCGCACTTCGCCCTGCAAAGCGGCGACTACCTGCGCGTGGGCGAACGCCTGGCGCATCTGAACCTGCCCACTGCCTTCATTCTCGAAGGAGGCTATGCGGTGAAGGAACTGGGCATCAATGTGGTGAACGTGCTCGAAGGTTTCGAGACGGCGGAATGAGGCGGTGGTGCTGTCGGCTTACGCCCTGGCGGGCCTCGGCGGCCCCGCTAAGCCGACCTACATATTCCGGAACAGCGCCATGAACGGCTGGCTCACGGCCAGGGTTTCCGGCCGCGTTTTCAGGCGCAACACACCGCGTCCCACTTCGTCGCGCGTGACCGACGCCACCATCTTCATGTTGACGATGGTGGAGCGGTGGATCTGCTTGAAAATGGCCGGATCGAGCACGTCGAGCAGTTCGCGGATCGGCTTGCGCAGCAGCGCCTCGCCGTCCGCCGTCATGACGGCCGTGTACTTGGTATCGGACTGAAAATAGGCGATGTCTTCCACCATGATCAGGCGCGTATCCTTGCCGCTGCTGGCCGTCAGCCACACCAGCGGCGGCGACTTGGCCGCCGCCGGCAAGGCGCTGCTCAATTGCTGCAGCAAGCCAGCCAGCGCGCCGTCGCCCACCGTTCCCTTGCCGGCCCGCGCCTGCAGGCGCTGCAAGGTCGCTTGCAGGCGCTCGCGGGCGATGGGTTTCAATAAGTAATCGACGGCGCCCTTGTCGAAGGCATCGATCGCGTACTGGTCGTAGGCGGTGACGAACACCACCTGGGTGGCGGGACTCGCGTCGAGCGCGCCAGCGGCCACTTCCAGCCCCGTCAACCCCGGCATGCGAATATCGAGGAAGGCGACGTCGGGTCGCAGGGTGGCGATGGCGTCGAGCGCCGTGCCGCCGTCGTCGCAGGCGGCGACGATGCGCAGTGCCGGCCACTCTTCGGCCAGCAGGGCCACCAGCGCATCGCGCAGCAGGGTTTCATCTTCGGCGATGACGCAGCTCATCTCAGGCGGATGCATACGACACTCCCTGCGCCGTGCTGTCCGGCACCGTGATGGTGGCCGTCACGCCATCGGGGAAATTGGCGACAATGGCAAACGCGGCGGCATTGCCGTAGGTCAGGCGCAGGCGTTCGCGCACATTGCGTAAACCAATGCCCGTGCCGGCGCCGTCGTCGCTGAAACCCTTGCCGTCGTCGGCCACCGTGACGATCACCGTACCATTGCCGCTGCGCGCCATGATCCAGACGGTGCCGCCGCCGCTCTTCGGCTCCAGGCCATGCTTGATGGCGTTTTCCACCAGGGTTTGCAGCATCATCGGCGGCAGTTCCACCTGGCGCAGGTATTGCGGTACCTCAATCTGCAGGTTCAGGCGTGCGCCCATACGGATTTTCAGGATGTCGAGGTAGGCGCGCGCCCGTTCCAGCTCCGTGCCCAGGGTCGACATGGCTTGCTCCGTGCGCGGCAGCGAATGGCGCAAATACAGAATCAGGTTGCCCAGCATTTCATCGGCGCGCACGGGGTCGCTGCGCGTGAGCAGCTGCGCGCTGGCCAGCGTGTTGTACAGGAAGTGCGGCTCGACCTGCGCATGCAGCAGGCTCAGCTTGGCCACCGTGAGTTCCTTTTCCGTCACCGTCTGGCGCGCTTCGGCCTGCTCGCCGCGGCGCCGCTGCGCCACCCGGCGCGTGATCGCGCGCGTCACCGCTTCCGCGTTTTCCAGGTTGCTGCCATGGTCGACGAGGAACCAGTCGGTCCAGGCATTGCGCGCCGGCTCGCAGATCAGGGTCACGCTGCCCGCCTCGCCATTCGGCGTGACGGTGGCGAGGATCTGGTTCGGCCGCGGCTCGAGGAAGCCCAGCAGGCGCATGCGGGGCAAGCCCGTGTGCGTGTACGGCGCCGCGCGGCGCACTCTAGCCTGCACCTGCAGGCTGTCGCGCGCGCTTTCGACCACTTCGCTGCCTGGCAATTCGCGGATGGCCGCGTCGATCATGTCGAACGCCTCGCCCGCCTCGAACGGGATCTCGATCTGGCGGCGCTGGCGGCTCGACAGGGTGCCGGGGTTGACGGCGCCGGCGATCAGGCGCACGCGGCGCACATGCGAAAACGCATTCGTGATGACGGCGCCGGCCAGCAGCGCGCCGACGCTGACAAAAAAGCCTTCCGTATGCCCGAAGATATAGCGCAGGAAATTCTCCACCAGGATAGCCGTGGCGATGATGTAGGTGAGCATCGTGGCCAGGGTGATGCGCAGGATAAAGAAGAGGCTAGTCATGATTTTTTCCTTGGGGTGTGAAGTGGGCCCAGCATAACCATCGCCCCCGGCGACGGTGGCCATTATGCGATGGAAGGGCAATACTGGCGACAAAGGCATCAAAATAAAGTACCAATGTACGTCGCCCGAAAATAAAATCGCTTGCAATTAAATAGTGCGCGATATATATTGAGCACATGGACGCCGGCAATCGCTTCTGCAAACGGGCATCCTGGGGCGCTAGCCCATGAAACAAGTAGCACACTATTTAGTCGTTAACTATTTAATTTACTCAAGGAAACCACCATGTCGATCAAACAAGTCCTGTACCGCGCACAAGCCACCGCCACCGGAGGCCGCGAAGGCCGTGCCGTGTCGTCCGACAATGTGCTGGACGTCAAGCTGACCACGCCGAAAGAACTGGGCGGCAATGGTGCCGTGGGCACCAATCCGGAACAACTGTTCGCCGCCGGCTACTCGGCCTGCTTCATCGGCGCCATGAAATTCGTCGGTGGCCGCGACAAGATCGCCTTGCCGGCAGACCTGTCCATCGAAGGCAACGTCGGCATCGGCGCCATCGACACGGGCTTCGGCATCGAAGTGGAACTGAAAATTTCGCTGCCGGGCATGGAGCGCGCCGCCGCCGAAGCGCTGGTCGCCGCCGCCCACATCGTGTGCCCTTACTCGAACGCCACGCGCGGCAACATCGACGTCACCCTGACGATCGTCTGAGCGCACCTGGCATAACTGCTGCGCGTCGCCATCAAAACCGCACTGCCATGAAGGCAGCGCGGTTTTTTTTCACGTGTGCCTTTAGAATGGCGCTCTTTTCCTGATTTTTTCGGAGTACGCATGATCGCCTGGCAATGGAACACGTTCGACGAACTCGGCCCCCACGCTTTGTACCAGGTGCTGGCCTTGCGCCAGCGCGTGTTCGTCATCGAACAGCAGTGCATTTACCCGGACCTCGATGGCCATGACCAGCAAGCCATGCACTTGCTGGGCTGGCAAACGGTCGATGGCCAGCGCCGGCTGGCCGCCTACCTGCGCGTGCTGGCGCCGGGCGCCAAATACGTGGAAATGTCGCTGGGCCGCGTGCTGACGGCGCCCGAAGCGCGCAGCACGGGCGCCGGCAAGCAGTTGCTGCTTGAGGGCATCGCGCGCGCCGAACGCCAGCACCCTGGCCACGCCATTCGCATCGGTGCGCAGCACTACCTGGAGCGCTTCTACCAGTCATTCGGCTTTGTCACCGTCAGCGCGCCCTACGACGAAGACGGCATACAGCACGTCGACATGTTGCGCGCGGCGCAGGCGGCAGCATGACGACGGCCCTCATTTCCTGGAGCGGCGGCAAGGATTCCTGCCTGGCCCTGTGGCGCGCGCGCAACGCCGGCATGCGCGTGCCGCTGCTGATCACGGCCATGGATGAAGATGGCCGCAAATCGCGTTCGCACGGCGTGCCGCCCGAGCTGCTCGAAGCGCAGGCGGCCAGCCTGGGGGCGCGCCTGCAGCGCTATCACGCCAGCTGGGCCAGCTACGAGGAACAATTCATCGCCATGTTGCGCGCAGCGAAAGACGAGGGCATAGCGCACGCCCTGTTTGGCGACATCGACCTGCAGCCGCACCGCGACTGGGAAGAAAAAGTCTGCGCCGCGGCCGGCCTGACGGCCCATCTGCCCCTGTGGGGCGAAGCGCGGCGCGCGCTGGTCGACGAATTTCTCGCCGCCGGCTTCAAGGCCATCGTCGTGTGTATCAATGGCCAGCACCTGCCACGTGAATTTTGCGGGCGCGAGTTCGACGCCGCCTTTTTGGCCGACCTGCCGCCCGGTGTCGACGCCTGCGGCGAAAACGGCGAATTCCACACCTTCGTCTACGACGGCCCCGCCTTCAGCGCCCCGGTGGCGCTGCGCCGCACGCAGGTGCTGCAATATGACGCGCCGGCCGATCTGGGTGGCGCCACGTATTACTTCCAGGAACTGGTGCCAGCCTGACGCAGACAGGGCCCGCAAAGCAAAAAGGGCGATTCCGTGGAATCGCCCTTGGTATTGGCTGCCCTGCGCGTGCCTACTTCTTTTTCTCCACGCCGATCAGCTTGACTTCAAACAGCAAGCCCGCGTAGGCGGGAATCGACGACGCCCCCCTTTCGCCATAACCCAGGGTATACGGAATGGACAGGATACGGGTGCCGCCCACCTTCATGCCGACCAGGCCGCGGTCCCAGCCCACGATAACCGTGCCGCTGCCCAGAACGAAGTCAAAACCGGCTCCTGTCTGGTTCGCATCGAACTGCTTGCCCTTGTTGTCAGGCTTGCTTGCGTCATACAGCCAGCCCGTGTAAAGCACTTTCAGGGTATCGCCCGCTACCGCCTCCGTGCCGGTGCCGACCACCGGATTGGTAATGACCAGTTCTTTCACTTGCGTATTCGGGTCGAGCACGACGGGCTTATCCGTGTTGGCGGCGGCGCCGCAGGCGGTCAGGGCCACGGCACAAGCGAGCGTGGCGATCAATTGAAATACCGATTTCATGGTTTCCCTTTAAATATTGGTGTGTGACTGGGGCCCGTACGGTGCGGACCGGTACGGGCTGGAGTTTAACAGGTGTCGCCGGGTCCATTTGTAAGCAGACGTAAGCCCGGTGCTAAATGGTGCATCGATACAACGTTGCCACAATAGCCACAATATCTAGATTTCCACCTGCGTGCCCAGTTCGATCACCCGGTTGCTCGGGATCTGATAGTAGTCGGCCGCCGTACGCGCATTGCGCGACATGGTGACGAACAGGTGCTCGCGCCATGGCATCATGCCGGCCCCCGGCGTCGAGATGATGGTCTGGCGCGCGATGAAGAACGACGTTTCCATCATCTCGAAATCGAGTCCCTGCTCGGCGCATTGCGCCAGCGCCGCCGGAATATCCGGTTCATCCTTGAAGCCGTAGTGCACATTGACCTGGTAGCACTGGTGGCCCAGCTCCACCACGCGCACGCGCTCGGATGGCAACACCCACGGCTCTTCATGCATGAAGACGGTGAGGAAAATGACGCGCTCATGCAGCACCTTGTTATGCAACAGGTTATGCAGCAGCGCATGCGGCACGCCATCCGTTTCGCCGCGCAGGAAGATTGCCGTGCCGGGCACGCGCAGCGGCGGCGCGATGAACAGCGACGAGAGGAATTCGTTGAGCGGGATCGCGTGCTTTTCCAGGTTCTGGAACACCAGCTGGCGGCCCCGTTTCCAGGTCAGCATGATGATGAACAGGACGGCGCCCAGCAACAGCGGGAACCAGCCGCCGTGGAACAGTTTCAGGGAACTGGCCGCGAACAGGTTCACATCGATGAACAGGAAGAAGCCCGTAGCGGCCCAGCACAGCAGCAAATTCATCTTCCAGCGGTAGCGGATGACGAAGAAGGTCAGGATCGTGGTGGCCAGCATGGTGGCGGTGACGGCGATGCCGTAAGCGGCGGCCAGCTTTTCCGACGAGCCAAAACCGACGACGGCCAGCAGCACGACGGCCAGCTGCAGCCAGTTGACGGCAGGAATGTAAATCTGGCCGATTTCGCTTTCCGACGTGTGGCGCACGCGCATGCGCGGCAAAAAGCCCAGCGCGATGGCTTGCTTGGTCATCGAGAAGGTGCCGGAGATGGTCGCCTGCGAAGCGATCACGGTGGCCATGGTCGACAAAATCACCAGCGGATAGACGCTCCAGGCGCCCAGTTGCTGGTAGAACGGATTGGAAATGGCTTCCGGGTGCGCCAGCAGCAAGCCGCCCTGGCCCAGGTAGTTCAGCGCCAGCGCGGGAAAGGCGATCAGGAACCAGGCCATGCGGATCGGCTTCTTGCCGAAGTGGCCCATGTCCGCGTACAGCGCCTCGGCGCCCGTCAGTGCCAGCACCACGGCGCCCAGCGACAGGAAGGCGATGCGGCCATTGTCGAGCAGGAAAGCTACCGCGTGCAGCGGATTGACGGCGGCCAGGATGCCTGGCGACTTGATGATGTTGAGCACGCCCATGCAGGCGAGCGCGACAAACCATATCAGCATGATGGGAGCAAAGAAACGGCCGATGCCGGCCGTACCGTGCGACTGCACCGAATACAGCGCCACCAGCACGGCGATCGTCAGCCACACCACGTACGGGCTGAAGGCAGGCGTGGCCACTTCCAGACCTTCGATCGCCGACAGCACCGAAATGGCCGGCGTGATCACGCTGTCGCCATAGAACAGAGTGGCGCCAAACACGCCGATCACCATCAGCGGCACATGCCAGCGCGACGACTTGCTGACGGACGACAGCACCAGCGCCATCAAGGCCATGATGCCGCCCTCGCCGCGGTTGTCGGCACGCAGCACCAGGGTCACGTATTTCAGCGAAACGATCAGGGTCAGGCCCCAGAAGATCAGCGAAACGATACCCAGCAGGTTGTTATGCGTGACAGACAGGCCGTGGGCCGGGTCAAATACCGTTTTGAGGGTGTATAGCGGACTGGTGCCGATATCGCCATAGACGATGCCGACGGCAGCCAGTGTCAAGCCGACCAGGCCGCTTTTTTTATGTTCCGACGTCAAGATTGCACCCGTTTTTGTTTTGTTGCATCGCACAATATGATAGGTATTAGCAAATAGCAAGAGTATTTTTGCATGGTTCCGCAGCTGCCCCAAAGTCGTGGTTTTGTACCGCTCCGCCTTGCTGCGCGGGCTTGCGGCCATTGATTTGTTGCCATTCTACGCCTCGCCAGCGGCGCCGGGCAGCCCCCGATGTTTTCAGCCATAATGACAGACTGTCTACTCTCCAGCGAACCTCATCATGAATCCAGGCATGTTGTACGCCTCCCTCGCCTTCCTGTGCTGGGGCTTGTTTCCCCTGTATTTCCATGCCATCGGCGAGATCGCACCACAGGAAATCCTGGCGCACCGCATGGTCTGGTCGCTGTTGTTTCTAGGCATCGTGCTGACCGTGCGCCGCCAGTGGAGCTGGCTGGGCAGCCTGAAAGCGCAGCCCAGGGTCGTGGCCGGCTTCGGCGCCAGTGCGTTTTTGCTGTCCGCCAACTGGTTCATCTATATCTGGGCTGTCAACAACGGCCACGTAGTCGACGCCAGCCTCGGCTACTTCATTACGCCCCTGATCAATGTCATGCTGGGCTTTATGCTGCTGCACGAGCGCTTGCGCCGCCTGCAGTGGCTGGCCATCGGCCTGGCCGCCTGCGGCGTGGCCTGGCTCACCTGGCAGGCGGGGCAAGTGCCGTGGATCGCCCTGCTGCTGGCGGCCACCTTCGGCGGCTATGGCTTGCTGCGCAAGACAGCCGCGCTCGGTGCGCTGGAAGGCCTGTCATTCGAAACCTTGATTTTGTTTCCGCTGGCGCTGGCCTACATGTTGTGGCTGGCCTGGCACGGCCAGAGCGGCTTCGTCAATACTGACTCGTCCGCCACGCGCGCGCTGCTGCTGGCGTCCGGCCCCATCACGGCCATCCCCCTGCTGCTGTTTGCCGCCGGCGCGCGCCGCCTGCCGCTGGCCGTGCTGGGCTTATTACAATACATCGCCCCCACGGGCCAGCTGCTGATCGGCGTGTGGGTCTTCCACGAATCGTTCACGCCCGAACGCATGCTGGGCTTCCTGGTCATCTGGACGGCGCTGGGCCTGTATGCGGCCGAAGGGCTGTGGACGGCCCGCAAGGCGCGCGCCAGCAGCTAGTCTTGCCCTGGCGGCCGTTTCCGCAGCGCGCAGCGCTGGCCGGAAGCGGGCGTTTACCGTATCCTGTCCGTCTTTGTATATCACCCGAGATTTCTAATGGCAAATTACGTCTACACCATGAATCGCGTGGGCAAAATCGTCCCGCCCAAGCGCCAGATTCTGAAAGATATTTCCCTCTCCTTCTTCCCAGGCGCGAAGATCGGCGTGCTGGGCCTGAACGGCTCCGGCAAATCGACCCTGCTGAAAATCATGGCCGGCATCGACACCGACATCCAGGGCGAAGCCGTGCCGATGCCGGGCCTGAACATCGGCTACCTGCCGCAGGAACCGCAGCTGGACCCGGAAAAAACCGTGCGCCAGGAAGTCGAATCGGGCCTGGGCGAGGTATTTGAAGCGCAAGCCAAACTGGAAGCCGTGTACGCCGCGTATGCCGAGGAAGACGCCGATTTCGACGCCCTGGCCACGGAGCAGGCACGCCTGGAAGCGATCATCTCGACTTCCGACGGCGGCAATTTGAATTTGCAGCTGGAAATGGCCGCCGACGCGCTGCGCCTGCCGCCCTGGGATGCCAGCATCGGCGTGCTGTCCGGCGGTGAAAAGCGCCGCGTGGCGCTGTGCAAGCTGTTACTGTCCAAGCCCGACATGCTGCTGCTCGACGAGCCGACCAACCATCTGGATGCGGAATCGGTCGACTGGCTGGAACAATTCCTGCTGCGCTTCCCCGGCACCGTGGTGGCCATCACCCATGACCGCTACTTCCTCGACAACGCGGCCGAGTGGATCCTGGAACTGGACCGCGGCAGCGGCATTCCATGGAAGGGTAACTACTCGACCTGGCTGGAGCAGAAGCAAGCCCGCCTGAAACAGGAAGAATCGACGGAATCGGCGCGCCAGAAGGCGCTGCAGAAGGAATTGGAATGGTCGCGCCAGAACCCGAAAGCGCGCCAGGCCAAGTCGAAAGCCCGCCTGGCCCGCTTCAACGAGCTGTCCGAGCACGAATACCAGAAGCGCAACGAAACGCAGGAAATCTTCATTCCCGTGGCCGAACGCCTGGGCAATGACGTCATCGAGTTCAAGAACGTGTCGAAAGCGTTCGGCGACCGTTTGCTGATCGATAACCTGAGTTTTACCGTACCGCCAGGCGCCATCGTCGGCATCATCGGCCCCAACGGTGCCGGTAAGTCGACCCTGTTCAAGATGATTACCGGCAAGGAACAGCCGGACAGCGGCGAAGTGGCCATCGGCCAGACGGCGCGCGTGTCCATCGTCGACCAGAATCGCGGCGACTCGCTGTCGGACAGCAAGACCGTCTTCCAGGACGTGTGCGGCGGCGCCGACATGTTGACGGTCGGCCGCTTCGAAATGCCGTCGCGCGCCTACCTGGGCCGCTTCAACTTCAAGGGCGGCGACCAGCAAAAAATCGTCGGCAATCTGTCCGGCGGTGAACGTGGCCGTCTGCACCTGGCAAAAACCCTGCTGATGGGCGGCAACGTCCTGCTGCTCGATGAACCGTCGAACGATCTGGACGTGGAAACCCTGCGCGCGCTGGAAGACGCCTTGCTGGAATTTGCCGGCAGCGTGATGGTCATCTCGCATGATCGCTGGTTCCTCGACCGTATCGCCACGCATATCCTCGCATTCGAAGGCGATTCGCAGGTCACCTTCTTTGACGGCAACTATCAGGAATACGAAGCCGACAAGAAGAAACGCCTCGGTGACGAAGGCGCGAAACCAAAACGTATCCGCTACAAACCGCTCACCGTATAAATCGGGTGCAGCAATGCAAAAAGGCAGTTACCTCGCGGTAACTGCCTTTTTTTTCAGCACACTTCTAAGTCATTAGAAATTGTAGCGTGCGCCTAAAGCGAGGCCCGTAGCCTTGCGGCCCTGGTCGGCGCTCTTGCCGAAGTGTTCCACTTCCGCCGTCAGCGAGACTTTCTCGTTGATCGCGTACTGGGCGCCGACGGAAGCGTACACGCCCGTCTTGTCGTTGCCGCTGATGCCGGTCGACAGACCCGTGCCGCTCAGGCTATTCTTGACCTTGGCCACACCGAGCTTGCCGAACACGCCGACTTTCTCGCTCACCGGCATGCTGGCCTTGCCGGCCAGGTAGTAGCCGTGCGAATCGCTTTTCACGGAACCGTTGCCGGCGCTGGTGACATAGCTGTAATCCTTGCTGCCGAAATCGGCGTAACCGCCCTCGACCGCCCAGGTTTTATCGAAATCGTAACCGGCGAAGACCTTGGCGCCTGCCTTGTAGCCGCTGTGATTATCGGCGCTGGTGGCGCCAGGAATATCAAAATTGTAGCGGTTGCCCGTGACGCCGGCACCCACATAGGCGCCTTCAGCGTGCGCGGCGCTCATGCCGGTGAATGCGGTAACGGAAGCGATCATTGCAAACAGGATTTTCTTTTTCATCATGTTCTCTCTCTCAAATAGTGAATGTTCGTAGATTTGTGCCTGGATTCGCAGTTCAGCGAAGTGCGATGACTACACAATATCAGCCGAAAAAAGCTACGTCTTTCTCCATTCCGTAAGAACTGTGACAAGATGTAAGCAGACATTCCAAACTGACAATAAGCATAAAATGCGCACCGTTGAACGAACTTAAGATAGACTTAAGCACAATTGGAAGTTCAGACGAACAGGAGAAGTGCATGCACAAACGCCAGTTTCTCGCCGCCGCCATGGTGGCCAGCGCCCTGCCCGCCATCGCCCGGGCGGCGCCTGCCGGCCTGCGCGGTCCGGCCTTGCTGACCATCACGGGCAGCATCGCCAAACCCAACCGGGGTCCGTTCGACGCCGTGCGCGACCAGATGATGCACAAGCAGAAAATCAGTTTTGAACGGGCGCGGGCTTTCGACTTTGCGGCGCTGACGAACTTGCCGGCGCGCACCATCCACCCCACCCTGGAATACGACGGCAAGGCGCATGCCCTGCGCGGGCCGCTGCTGGTCGATGTCTTGAAGGCGGCGGGCGCCCCGGAGGACGATGATGTGCGCCTGCTGCTGCGCGCCGTGGATGGCTATGCGGCGGCGCTGACCGTGGCACAGGCGCGCGCGCAGCGTTTTATGGTCGCCACCCACCTCGACGGGCAGGCGATGGCGCTGGGCGGACTGGGGCCGCTATGGGCGATCCATGATGCCGACCGCATCGCGGCCGTGGCGGCACTGCCCCTGGCCGAACGATACGCCAAGTGCCCGTGGGCGCTGTATCACATCGGCGTGGAGGCGGGCTGAGCTGACTTGCAACGCCAGACAAAACCGTAGCGAGCGGCAGTGAGTTGCGGTCGAGAAGCGCAACTGTACGAAGGTACAGTGAGCATCGCAGATTGCAAACCACGACGCGCAGCAGGTTTTGACAGGCGTTTAAGCGTAGGCTTCCGCCATCGACATAACCCTTGGCGCGATGGCGATGCCGTGCTCCTCGAACAGGACCGTGATGGCCGCCAGGTTGAGTGTGCACTCCTCGGTTTTCCAGCCCTTGAAGATATCCGTGCCATCCTTCTGGAAATGCAAATCCAGCACCTTGCCCCCATCCTTGTGCAGGTAGGGGGAACTATAGGTGTTCTCGTAGCCGAGCACTTTCAATTGCCCCAGCAAGGCATGCGGTGGATGATCGGGATCGGTGGCGAGGAAAATGCCAAAGGTCTTGCCCGGTGGTTTGGCGGCGATGTCGACCTCATAAATGCCGGAAGCCTTGCTGACAGACGTACTCTTTAAAAATAACATACTCACTCCCTGCGCGTGGTGTCCTGCGCCTGAAACGGACGGCAAGACAGGGGCGGTGCGCATTGATTCCCATCGTCAAATCTTATTGCTAATTTGCATCTTTGTCGACAAATCGGCACCTTTATTTGGTAAGTCGTGGTTATCTTGTCGCGGATACCAGCGCAAATTATCAATAAAGCCAGTTATCATTGCGCCAATACCCGGCCTGCTGCATACTTTTGGCTTGCGTAAAGATTGCCTTCCCGCCTGCCACTTCCACGTCTCCATGCGCCTTCTGTCGATCAAGTACCGCCTGCTCATCCTCCTGACCCTGATCCTGGGGGCGGGCTTCATGGCCACCAGCCTGGCCAGCTACCTGGCCTCGCGCCAGGCCATCGAGCATGGTATCGCCGACCAGACCTTGCCTTTGACGGGCGACAACATTTACTCGGAAATCCAGAAGGACATGCTGCGCCCCGTCTTCATCTCGTCGCTGATGGCGCACGATACCTTCGTGCGTGACTGGATACTCGCTGGCGAAAGCAACCCGGCGCAGATCGTGCGCTACCTGGCCGAGGTCAAGAAGAAATACGGCGCCATCACCAGCTTTCTCGTCTCGGACAAGAGCAGCAAATATTATTATGCTGAAGGCACGCTGAAATCCGTCAGCCCGGAAGCGACGCGCGACATCTGGTACTACCGCGTGCGCGCCATGGACAGCACCGATTATGAAACCAATGTCGACGTCGACATGGCCAACCGTGACAGCATGACCATCTTCATCAACCACCGCGTTTATGATTACGATGGCCAGTTCATCGGCGCCACGGGCATCGGCCTGACCCTGGACACCATGAGCCACATCATCGACCGCTACCAGGCGCGCTTCCACCGCAACATCTACTTTGTCGACGGTGCCGGCGCCCTGGTACTGGCGGGCAAGACCATGCGCGAGGGTCGCGGCAACATCCGCAATTTGCCCGGCGTGAGCAGCATTGCCGAGCAGATCATCAACCACCAGAGCGCACCGACGCACCTGTCGTACCAGCTGGGCCGTGCGCAAATCCTCGTCAACTCGCGTTTCATTCCCGAGCTGGGCTGGTATCTGGTGGTCGAGCAGAATGTCAGCGACGAAGTCAAGTCGCTGCAGGGCGTGTTCATCCTGAATCTGGCCATCAGCTTTGGCGTCACCCTGCTGGTATTGCTGCTGACCCTGTTGACGGTGAACCGCTACCAGCGCCGCATTGAACGCATCGCCTCGACGGATGCGCTGACGGGCTTGCTGAACCGCCAATCGCTGGAATTGCTGTTCCAGCGCGCCATGCTCTTGTCCAAACGCACGGCGCAACCGATGTCGGCCATCCTGTTCGACATCGATTTCTTCAAGCGCGTCAACGATACCCACGGCCACCTGTGGGGCGACCAGGTCATCCGTGGCGTGGCGGACGTGGCGCGCGCCAGCGTGCGCGAAAGCGACGTCATCACGCGCTGGGGCGGCGAGGAATACCTGGTGCTGCTGAATAACTGCAGCCTGGCGCAGGCGATGGACGTGGCGGAAAACCTGCGCGCCGCCGTCGAGCAGCACGATTTCGGTCTGCCTTCGCCGCAGCTACCGGTGACGATCAGCCTGGGCGTGGCCGAATACCGGCGCGACGAAAGCGAGTCAGCCTTCTTTTCACGCGCCGACAGCGCCCTGTACCAGGCAAAACAGCAGGGACGCAACGGCGTGCACGCCGCCTGATTCATCCCCCGTGCTTGCGCCTGGCCAGATCTTGCGTGGGCGCCACCAGCGCCCGGTACAACTCCCCCGTGGCGGCATCCCAGCTTTGCACCGCCTGCTGCTGGCGTTGCACGGTGGCCGAGTCGCCCCGTGCGATGGGGCCGGACAGTGCGGGCGCGGCGCCCAGGCGAAACACATTTGCCACCGCTTCCGTCACCAAAGGCTGGGCCAGCTGGCGCGCCACCGGCTCGGCAATGCCGGCTGCCTGGTAGGCGCGCAGGGCGGCATCGAGCACGGTCACCAGGTAATTGCTGGCAAACACGGCAGCGGCGTGATACAGGGTCTTGGCGGCCGGGTCGATGGGCACGGGGCGCGCGCCGATGGCATGCAAGGCCGGCGTGAGGAAGGCCAGCGCCAGCGGATCGCCTTCGACGCCGCAAAACGTGCCGTCAAAGGTGGCGGCCACCTGCTGCGGGTCGGCAAAGCTGCGGATCGGATGGGCGCTGGCCACCGACGCACCGGCCTGCGTGGCGGCCAGCAGCACGTTCGACGCCAGCGCGCCGCTGCAGTGAAACACGATGGCGCCCGCCTGGCGTCCCTCGGCCACCAGCGCCGCGCAGGCCGGGCCGATCTGGTCGTCGGAGACGGCCAGCATGGTGACGTCAGCGTGGCGCAGCGCCGCATAGCTGGCGACGGGCGTGCCGGCGCCGATGAAATCGACGGCCGCTTGCGCCGAGGCGATCGAGCGCGTCAGCACATCCTGCACGGCGACACCTTCCACGCCGGCGAACAATCTGCCCAGCACACGTCCCACGTGGCCGGCGCCGATGATATTCAAAGTGACATTCATGATGATTTTCTAAAAACTCGATCCCGGCTGGCGCAGGAATTCCACCTCTTCCGGCGTGGAAGGCCGGCCGAGAATGGCGTTACGGTGCGGGAAGCGGCCATAGCGGGCGATGACTTCCTGGTGCCGCTGCGCATAATCGAGCATGCCGTCAAAGCCGGGCTGCGCCTGCGACAGCAGCTGGAACAATTCGACGGCGCGCGCCTGCATGGCCAGGTCTTCCGCATGTTCGAACGGCAGGTAAGCGAAGGCGCGCAGCATCGGTGGCAGCAGCCGGTCCTGCCCCGCTTGCGTCAAGGCGACGGCCAGCGCCAGCGCCTGGGCGTCGCCGGCAAAGGCGCGCGGCGTGCCCCGATACACATTGCGCGTCAACTGATCGAGCACGATGAGGCGCGCCAGCGCGCCGTGCGGCGTGGCCTCCCACGCGCGCAAGCCGCCCTCGATGGCGGCATCGATCAGCGCGCCAAAACGCGCGCGTATGTGCGCGTCGAAGGCCTCATCCTTGCGGAACCATTCCACGCGCGACTGGCCGTAGTCAGGGTTATCCGGCGGCAGGAACCAGAAATCGAGTACGTCTTGGGCCTGTGCATCCATGTCCATCCTTTTCAGTTGCGTGCGTGCGACAGCTGGAAGCCGGCGATGCCTTCGAAGGCGGCCAGTTCGGCCGACATGGCCGACAGGCTGGCACCCGTGTTCTTGCCATGCGCGATGGCGACAAAGCGCCATTCCTGCATGCCGTCGGTGCTGCCGATGGTCAGCGAGCCCCCGGCGATGTCGTAGCCGCGCTTGGCAGCCATGCGCCGCAGCGCATCTTCGCGCGGAACAAAGCCTTGCTTGAAGCGCATGGTGATGGCCACTGCGTGGCGCGACGGCAGCCAGTTCTCCAATTTTGACAGAAAAATCATCGCCATCGCGCACATGAAGGCCAGGCCCATGGCCGACAGATAAAAGCCGATGCCGACCATGATGCCGATCACGGACGAGGCCCAGATCGAGGCGGCCGTCGTCAAGCCGCTGATATTGAAGCCTTCGCGCATGATGACGCCGGCGCCGAGGAAACCCACGCCCGTGACGATACCCTGGATGATACGCGTGGGGTCGCTGCCGACGATCGTGCCATGGCCGCCATACCAGAACTCCGGATAGCCGCCCAGCACCGTCAGCGCGGCCGACGCCATGCAGACCAGGCCATACGTGCGCATGCCGGCGGCGCGCCCGTGATACGAGCGCTCATAGCCCACCAGCAAGCCCAGGAGCAACGCGCCCAACAGGTTCAGCAGAATCACGCCATTCGTCGCCAGCTCGGCCGGCGACCAATACGCGCGCAGGAAGTCGATGGTCGGCATCTAGGGCTTTTTCGTCAGCTGCTTTTCAAACGCCACATCGAGCTTGCTGACGCGGCGCGCCTTTTGCGGCCCCAGTCCATTCACGAAGGCGACAAAGGCATCGAGTTCCAGTGGCGGGCACAGGGGCGGCAAGCCCGGGCCTTCGGTCAGGAAAAACAGTTCATCGCCCGTGCGCGCCATCGTGTAGAGGCGGTGGCCGGTGCGTTCCTTGAGCCGCTCGATGGCGGACGTGGCGCGGGTCGAACGCATCAGATGGCTCCCGTGCGCTGTTCCAGCCACGCCAGCGCAGGCGCATCGGCCGGCGCAGCCAACAGCGGCGCAAGGCGCGCACGCACGGTGGCGTGGTAATCGTTGAGCCAGGCCGCCTCGTCGTCGCGCAACAGCGAGCGCTCGACGCAGCGCGTATCGATCGGGCACAGGGTCAGGGTTTCAAAACGCAGGAATTCCCCGAACTGCGTCGTCCCTGCGGGAACGTTCAATACCAGATTCTCGATACGGATGCCCCACTGGCCAGGGCGATAAATGCCCGGTTCGATGGAAGTGATCATGCCCGCCTCCATGGCCGTCTGCGGCTCCGGCATGGCCGACTGGGAAATCGATTGCGGCCCTTCATGGACGTTCAGGAAAAAACCCACGCCGTGGCCCGTGCCGTGGCCAAAGTCGATGCCCTCGGCCCACAGCGGTGCGCGGGCAATCGCATCGAGCATGGGCGACTTCACGCCGCGCGGGAACTGCGCGCGCGACAGGGCGATCATGCTGCGCAAGACCAGCGTGAAATCGCGCTTGTGCTCGGCGGTGATCGTGCCAACGGGGACCACGCGCGTGATATCCGTGGTGCCGCCCAAATACTGGCCGCCCGAATCGATCAGCAGCAAGCCGTCGCCTTCGATGGTGGCCTCGCTACCCGCATGGGCGTGGTAATGCATGATCGCGCCGTGCGCGTTGAAGCCGGCGATGGTGCCGAAACTGGGGCTGACAAAACCGGCACGGCGCGCGCGGCATGCCGTCAGGTGTTCGTCAACGCCGATTTCCGTCAACGGTGCGCGCTGCGGATCGGCCAGGGTGCTGTCTAACCAGCTGAAAAATTCGCACAGCGCGGCGCCATCCTGCTGCATGGCGGCGCGCACGTGCGCCGCTTCGCTCTGCGTCTTGCGCGACTTGGCCAGGGTGGTGGGATTGATCGATTCGACCACCCGCACGCCCTCGGCCACGGCCTGGCGCGTGCCGAACGTGATGCGGCGCGGGTCCAGCAGCAAGGTGGCGCCAGCCGGCAGCGCGGCCAGCACGGCCGCAGTACGGTCATACGCGGCCACGTCCACGCCTTCGCTTTCCAGGGTAGCGCGCAGGGCGGCGGGCAGCTTGCCGTCGGCGACGAACAGGGTGGCGCGCTCCGGCCCCACCAGCGCATGCGCGAGGAAGACGGGGTTGTAATTCACGTCGGCGCCGCGCAGGTTGAACAGGTAAGCGATATCGTCGAGGGTGGAAATGACGTGGTGGCTGGCGCCATGCGCCGTCATGCTGGCGCGCAGGGACGCCAGTTTTTCAATACGCGACAGCGATGGATACGCCGCCGCATGTTCCACCACTGGCGCGGCGGGCATGGCCGGGCGCTCTGGCCACACGGCTTGCAGCACATCGGTATCGGTGCGCAGAGTGACTTGTGCACCGAGCGCCTGCTGCAGCAGGCGCGCATTGGCCAGGCCCAGTACGGCGCCATCGACGGCCACCGTCTGCCCCGGCTGCATGGTCTCGCCCAGCCAGTCGATATACAGCACGCTGGCGCCGGACGGGATTTTCTTCAGGACGATGCCGCTGCCGGCCAGTTCCGTTTCCGCCTGCTCCCAGTAGCGGCCATCGGTCCACACGCCGGCAAAATCCTGCGTCACGACCAGGGTGCCGACCGATCCCGTAAAGCCTGACAGCCACTCGCGGCCCTGCCAGCGCGCCGGCAGGTACTCGGACAGGTGCGGGTCGGCCGAGGGCACGATGCAGGCGTCGATATGCTGCGCGCGCATGGCGCTGCGCAGTTGCGACAAACGGGAGGCGGGAGTGGATTGGTCAGGTGTCTGCATGGGGCCGAAAAGAGCGGTGCTGGGAAGCGCCTATGATACCGCGATTAGCCCGGCCAAGGCACTGCGCGCCCGCAACGCCTTTTCCGCCGGCTTCAGGTTGCGTTCGAGTTTTTTCCTGATGCCCGCGTGGCGCACCTGGTCCAGCGCTGTGCGCAGGGCTTGCACGCCGGCCTGCGTGGGGATGGTTTCCACCCCATGGCCCAGGGCCATGGACAGCGATTGCGACGGCGCGCTTTTGGCCGTGCCGGGCGCCACGCACGCTTGCGGCAGCAAGGTGGCGATGACGGGCGCGAACCAGCCGTCATCGCGATAGGACGCCACCCGCGCGGCACGCGCCAGGATGCCGGTATCGGCCGTGGCGAAGGCCGCATCGGCCACATACGGCAGCTGGCCGGCATGGATGGCTTCGAGGTGGCGCGCCGCCTCTTCCAGGATACGGCGTGAAAAATCGGCATACGCCGCGTCGTCGGCCAGCACCTGCGCGGGGTCCGTGTCGCCGATGTCGTCGCGGCTCCAGTGAGCGCTGTGCGGCGAGCTGGCCAGCGCCAGCAGCGAGGCGTCGCGCAGCTGCGGCAGCAGGGCCAGTTCGCGCAGGGTCATCGGCATGGGCAGCAGGGAATGGCGTGCCAGCATGGCCGCATCGAGCCTGGCCAGCGCCTTGGCGCCAGCCAGGCGCGCCTGCAGGAACGATTGATAGTGCTGCTCCGTCAGGTGCCGCACGTCGTCGAGCGAGACCTCATTCGCCATCATCGGCCTCATAGCGGCGCAAGCCTTCCAGATCCAGCACGCGGATGCCGCCATAATCGAGGCGCAGCAAGCCTTTCTTTTCCAGCACCTGCAAGGCCTGGTTGGCGCGCTGGCGCGAAGAGCCCGACAGCAGGCCGATCTCTTCCTGCGACAGCTGCACCAGCGTATCGACGCCAGGGTACAGGTGCGAGTTGAACATCGAGGCCAGACAGCGCGCCACGCGCGTGTTCAGGTCCAGCAGGCGCTCGTTTTCCACCATGCCGATGAACTGGCCCAGGCGCTCATTGAGCTGCATCAGCAAGAAACGCGTAAATGGCAGACTCGTTTCCAGCAGCCAGTGGAAGGTGGCGCCGGGCAGGCGCGCCACGCGCGTGTCGCGCAGCGCCATGGTGTCGTATTTGCGGATTTCCCTTTTCAGCAGCGAGCCTTCGCCAAACCAGCTGCCGGGCGGCACGCCGATGAAGGTCATGGCCTTGCCGGAAGCGGAAAAATTATTCATCTTGACCATGCCGCTGATGACGCCGATCCAGTTGTCCACTGGCTCGCCCTTGCGGCAGACAAAGCCGCCTTTCGGCACGAAGGTTTCAAACACGTCAGCCTCGACGCGGGCCATTTGCACGGGATCGAGCAGCTGCGCCCAGTTGGCCGCGCGCACGGCATCCTTCAAACTGATATCAGGGTAGGTCATTGTGCGATGCACCATCGAAAAGTGGGTAAATGTCCCCGAAAAGACAACTCGGCAAACTAACGCAGGCTACTATCATTGCACAAACGCCTTATACATAAAAACACAGAGCGCCATCCAACGAGGTGGAGCCTGAGACAAGCAACAGGGAGACACTGGTGCAAACGACTACCACAGCAACGATGCCGACTTTTCCGCGGCGCTTATTGCAACACGGGACAGTACGATCCGACAAGCCCGCCTTTCGCGAAAAACACCTGGGTATCTGGCAAACCTGGACCTGGTCCCAGGTCAACGAGGAGGTGCGCGCCCTGGCCTGCGGCCTGGCTGCCATCGGCTTTCAGCGCGGCATGAACCTGGCCATCATCGGCGACAATCGTCCCCGCCTGTACTGGGCCATGCTGGCAGCGCAAAGCCTGGGCGGCGTGCCGGTGCCACTGTATCAGGACGCGCCGGCCGCCGACATGGCCTATGTGCTGCAGGATGCGGAAATCCGCTACGCCATCGTCGAAGACCAGGAGCAGGTCGACAAGCTGCTCGAACTGAAAGCGCTGTATCCGCACATCTCCCACATCGCCTACGACGATGAACGGGGCATGCGCCATTACCGCCAGCCGGAGCTGATGTCCTTTGCCGCCCTGCAGGTGCTGGGCCGGGCCTACGACCGCGAGCATCCGGGCTTCTTCGACGCTGCCGTGGCAGCGGGCCAAGGCGGCGACTCGGCCGTCATCCTGTACACCTCGGGCACCACGGGTAAACCGAAGGGCGTGTGCCAGAGCCACACGGCGCTGCTGGCGGCAGGCGAAGGCGGCGTGGCCTTCGACAAGCTCACCGACGAGGAAGACATCCTGTCCTACCTGCCCATGGCATGGGTGGGCGACTGCCTGTTTTCGCTGGCGCAGGCGATGGTGGCCGGCTTCACCGTCAATTGCCCCGAATCGGGCGACACAGTGATGATCGACATGCGCGAAATCGGCCCCACCTGCTACTTTGCGCCGCCGCGCGTGTTCGAAAACATGCTCACCAGCGTGATGATACGCATGGAAGACGCCAGCGGCATCAAGCGCCACATGTTCAGCCATTTCATGGACGTGGCCAAGCGCTGCGGCGCGCAGATTTTGGATGGCAAGCCCGTGCCGCTGGCGGATCGCCTCAGCTACAAGCTCGGTGAGCTGCTGGTCTACGGTCCCCTGAAAAACGTGCTGGGACTGTCGCGCGTACGCGTCGCCTACACGGCCGGCGCCGCCATCGGCCCCGACCTGTTCCGCTTCTACCGTTCCATCGGCGTCAATCTGAAGCAATTGTACGGTTCCACCGAAACCTGCGCCTATGTGTGTCTGCAGCCGGACGGCAATATCAAGTTCGACAGCGTGGGCCTGCCCGCACCGGGCGTGGAAGTCAAACTGGCGGCCAATGGCGAAGTGCTGGTGAAGTCGCCGGCCACCATGAGCGGCTACTTCAAGCGTCCCGATGCCACCGCCGAAGTGATCGATGCCGACGGCTACTTTCATACGGGCGACGCGGGCGTATTTGACAGCGAAGGCCACCTGAAAATCATCGACCGCGCGGCCGATGTCGGCAAGCTGACGTGCGGCGCCATCTTCGCGCCCAATTACATCGAGAACAAGCTCAAGTTTTTTCCCTTCATCAAGGAAGTGGTGGCCTTCGGCCATGCGCGCGACCAGGTGTGCGCCTTCATCAACATCGATATCGAAGCGGTGGGCAACTGGTCGGAGCGGCGCGGCATCGCGTATGCCGGCTACACCGACCTGGCGGCGCGCGCCGAAACCTACGGCTTGATCCGCGACTGCATCGAGCAGGTCAACGCGGAACTGGCGACCGATCCACTGATGGACCGCACGCAGATCCACCGCTTCCTGGTGCTGCACAAGGAACTCGACCCGGATGACGACGAACTGACGCGCACGCGCAAGGTGCGCCGCAAATTCATCGCCGAAAAATACGCGGTGCTCATTTCCGCCCTGTATGAGGGCAAGGCAACGCAATACATCGAGACCCAGGTGAAATTCGAGGATGGCCGCACCGGTTCGACCAGCGCCGACCTGCAGATCTGGGACAGCAAAACGTATCGGCCCCAGGGCCTGGCCGCATGATGGAGCACAGCACGATGCAAATGAACGAACCCGACGCCCATTTCGGCACGGCCCGCAAGACCGGCCCCGTGATCCTCGACCTGAAGAACATCTCGCTGTCGTTCGGCGGCGTGAAAGCGCTGACCGACATCTCGTTTGACGTGAAACAGCATGAAATTCGCGCCATCATCGGCCCGAATGGCGCCGGCAAGAGCTCGATGCTGAACGTCATCAATGGCGTGTACCGCCCGCAGCAGGGCGAGATCATCTACCGGGGCGAACACCGGCGCGGCATGGATTGCTACGCAGCCGCCAAGTCCGGCATTGCGCGCACCTTCCAGAACATCGCGCTTTTTAAAGGCATGACGGTGCTGGACAACATCATGACGGGACGCAACCTGAAGATGAAGTCGAATTTTCTCTTGCAAGCCCTGTACTGGGGCCCGGCGCGGCGCGAGGAAATCGAGCACCGCAAGAAGGCCGAAGAGATCATCGACTTCCTGGAAATCCAGGCCATCCGCAAGACACCCGTGGGACGCCTGCCCTACGGCTTGCAAAAGCGCGTGGAACTGGGCCGCGCACTGGTGGCCGAACCGGAAATTTTGCTGCTCGATGAACCGATGGCCGGCATGAACGTGGAAGAAAAGCAGGACATGTGCCGCTTCATCCTCGACGTCAACGACCAGCTGGGCACGACCATCGTGCTGATCGAGCACGACATGGGCGTGGTGATGGATATCTCCGACCGCGTGGTGGTACTCGACTACGGCAAGAAGATCGGCGACGGCACGCCCGACGAGGTGCGCAGCAACCAGGATGTCATCAACGCCTATCTCGGCGTGGCCCACTAAGACGCATTGGACACCGTATGAATATCAATTTTTTCTTTGAAGTGCTGATCGGCGGTCTGCTGTCAGGCGTCATGTACGCGCTGGTGGCGATCGGTTTTGTCCTGATCTACAAGGCCTCGGGCGTGTTCAATTTTGCGCAGGGAGCGATGGTGTTTTTCGCCGCCCTCACCTGCGTCGGCATCATGGACAAGTTCGGCCTGTCGCTATGGCTGGCCATCCCGCTGACGATGCTCACCATGATAGCCCTGGGCATGGCGATTGAAAGGGTGGTCTTGCGCCCGCTCGTCAACCAGCCCGAAATCACGCTGTTCATGGCCACCATCGGCCTGACCTTTTTCATCGAAGGCCTGGCGCAGCTGATGTGGGGCTCGCAAGTGCACAAGCTGGACCTGCCCATCGAAGACGTACCGATGCAGTTCCTGATGGACCGCTTCGACATCAACATCTCGCAGTTCGACCTGATGGCGGCCGGCATCTGCGCGCTGCTGGTGATCTGCCTGGCCCTGCTGTTTTCGAAAACCAAGGTGGGCCGCGCCCTGCGCGCCGTCGCCGACGACCACCAGGCAGCGCTGGCGGTGGGCATCCCGCTGCAGCGCATCTGGGCCGTGGTATGGGGCGTGGCGGGCCTGGTGGCCATGGTGGCCGGCTTGCTGTGGGGCGCGCGCAACGGCGTGCAGTTCGCCCTCACCTTCATCGCCCTGAAAGCCCTGCCGGTGCTGATACTCGGCGGCTTTACTTCCGTGCCGGGCGCCATCGTCGGTGGCCTGATCATCGGCGCCTCGGAAAAGCTGGCCGAAGTCTACCTCGGCCCCATGGTGGGCGGCGGCATCGAAGGCTGGTTCCCGTATGTGCTGGCCCTGCTGTTCCTGCTGGTGCGCCCGGAAGGCCTGTTCGGCGAGAAGATCATCCGGCGAATATAAGGCCCCAAGAGCATCGTAGGTCGGATTAGCCGAAGGCGTAATCCGACAAACACCCCAACAGCCAGTAAAGGACACGCCATGATTTACCGTGAAGCAGGACAATTCAAGACCAGCTACCAGGCTGACAACCAGATTTTCCCGATCCGCCAGGACCGCCTGGCGCTGACGGCCACGCTTCTTGTCGCCGTCTTCCTGCTGCCGTATTTTGCCTCGCCCTACATGCTGTCGGCGATCCTGATTCCCTTCCTGATCTTCGCGCTGGCAGCGCTGGGTCTGAACATATTGACCGGTTACGCAGGCCAGCTGTCGCTGGGCACGGCCGCCTTCATGGCCGTGGGCGCCTTTGCCTCGTATAACTTCATGGCGCGCCTGCCAGGACTGCCGCTGCTGGTGTCGTTCATCCTCGGTGGCCTGTGTGCGGCCATGGTGGGCATCGCCTTCGGCCTGCCCTCCCTGCGCATCCGCGGCTTTTACCTGGCCGCCTCCACCCTGGCGACGCAGTTCTTCGTCGTCTGGTGCCTGACCAAGATCCCGTACCTGACCAACTACAGCTCCTCGGGCGTCATCACGGTACAGAAAATGACCATCCTCGGCTACCAGTTCGATACGCCGCAAAGCAAATACCTGCTGGTGCTGGCCATCGTCGCCGGCATGGCGCTGCTGGCCAAGAACATGATCCGCTCGAACGTGGGCCGCTCGTGGATGGCCGTGCGCGACATGGACATGGCCGCCGAGGTGATCGGTTTCAGATTGATGCGCACCAAGCTGCTGGCGTTTGCCGTCAGCTCGTTCTACTGCGGCGTGGCCGGCGCCCTGTATGCGTATGCCTACCTGGGCACGGTGGAGCCGGAAGCGTACAACCTGGACCTGTCCTTCCGCATCCTGTTCATGATCATCATCGGCGGCGTCGGTTCGATCCTGGGTTCCTTCCTCGGCGCGGCCTTCATCGTGCTGCTGCCCGTCTTCCTGAACACCATCGCGCACGGCCTGGCATTACCGACCAGCGTGGCCTCGAACCTGGAACTGATGGTGTTCGGCGCGCTGATCATCTTCTTCCTGATCGTCGAACCACACGGCCTGGCCAGACTGTGGCAAATCGCGAAAGAGAAACTGCGCCTGTGGCCTTTCCCGCACTAGAAATTTGTACCTTGCAGTCTGATGTCGGTTGACTTGAAATCAAATAAAACAAGAGGAGACACACAATGAAACACATCAAATCGCTCATGCTGGCCGCCGCCATCGCCAGTGCCGCACTCACCATGGCCGGCAGCGCCCAGGCCCAGGACAAGGAACAGTACATCGCCCTGCCGTCCTACCGCGTGGGTCCCTACGCGGCCGGCGGCTCCGGTTTCTACGGCGGCGCCATCGACTACTTCAACCTGGTCAACCAGGCCGGCGGCGTGAATGGCGTCAAGATCAGCTGGGAAGAATGCGAAACCGAATACAACCCGTCGCGCGGCGTCGAATGCTATGAGCGCCTGAAAACCAAGCAGGGCGGCGCCACCCTGGTCGAAACCCTCTCCACCGGCGTCGCCTACGGCATTCTGGACCGCGTGGCGCAGGACAAGATCCCCATGACGATGATCGGCTACGGCCGCTCGGACGCCGCCAACGGCAAGGTCTTCCCGTATGTGTATCCGCTGATCTCCAGCTACTGGAGCCAGGCCGCCGCCATGATCAAATACCTGGGCGACAAGGATGGTGGCATGGACAAGCTGAAAGGCAAAAAGATCGTCCACCTGTACCACGATTCGGCCTTCGGCAAGGAGCCGCTGCCCGTGCTCGAAGCGCTGTCGAAACAGTACGGCTTTGAACTGGTGAAAATTCCCGTCGCGCCGCCAGGCAGCGAACAGCAATCGCAATGGCTGCAAATCCGCCAGGCCAAGCCGGACCACGTGATCCTGTGGGGCTGGGGCGTGATGAACTCCGTTGCCATCAAGACGGCGCAGCGCAACGGCTTCCCGCGCGACAAAATGCTGGGCGTCTGGTGGGCAGGCTCCGAGGAAGACACGATTCCATCGGGCGACGCGGCCAAGGGCTACACGGCGATGACGTTCAATACGCCGGGCAACTACCCCGTGCTGGACGACATCCGCAAGAAACTCTACGCGTCCGGCAAGGGTAACCTGTCCGACCAGTCGCGCGTCGGCTCCGTCTACCACATGCGCGGCGTGACCGCCGGCATCCTGTGGGTGGAAGCGATCCGCGTGGCGCAGGAAAAATTCGGCAAGGGCAAGCCTGTCACGGGCGAGCAGATGCGCTGGGGCCTGGAAAACCTGAACGTCGACGACGCGCGCCAGAAGGCCGTCGGCGCGCTGGGCATGTTCCCCACCGTGAAGACCAGCTGCGACGACCATGAAGGTTCGGGCGCCGTGAAGGTACAGCAGTGGGATGGCAAGAAGTGGACCGCCATCACGCCGAAATGGATCGTCGGCGACAAGGCCCTGGTGCGTAAACTCGTCGAGGAATCGTCCGGCAAGTACGCCGAAGAGAAGAAGATCACGCCGGCGTGCATGAAGTAAGCGGCTCTCAAAGTGGTGTCGGATTACGCGCGTTGCGCTAATCCGACCTACCTGGATACATCGTAGGTCGGATTAGCGCAGCGTAATCCGACAAGCACCAACATCACATGAAAACGAAGCAGCCATGACACCCACTGCCACGCCAACACCAGACACCCCACCGCCCTACCTGTCGGTGAACAATATCGAAGTCATCTACGACCACGTGATCCTGGTCCTGAAGGGCGTGTCGCTGCAAGTGCCGCAGGGCAAGATCGTGGCGCTGCTGGGCGCCAACGGCGCCGGCAAGTCGACCACCCTGAAAACCATCTCGACCCTGCTGCGCGGCGAACGCGGCGACGTCACCAAGGGCGAAGTCCAGTTCAAGGGCGAGCGCGTGGATCAATTGACGCCGAATGAGCTGGTCAAGCGGGGCCTGTCGCAAGTGATGGAAGGGCGCCACTGTTTCGGCCACCTCACCATCGAGGAAAACCTGCTGACGGGCGCCTACACGCGCAGCCTGTCACGCGGCGAACTGAAAGACGCGCTGGAGAAGGTCTACCACTACTTTCCGCGCCTGAAAACGCGGCGCAGCAGCCAGGCTGGCTATACCTCGGGCGGCGAGCAGCAGATGTGCGCCATCGGCCGCGCGCTGATGGCCAAGCCATCGATGATTTTACTGGACGAACCGTCGATGGGCATCGCGCCGCAGATCGTCGAAGAGATCTTCGGCATCGTCAAGGACCTGAACCACAAGGAAAACGTGTCGTTCCTGCTGGCCGAACAGAACACCAACGTGGCGCTGCGCTACGCCGACTTCGGCTACATCCTGGAAAACGGCCGCGTCGTGATGGAAGGACAAGCGCAGGAACTGGCCAGCAATGAAGACGTCAAAGAGTTTTATCTGGGCGTCTCCAGCGCCGGGCGCAAGAGCTTCCGCGACATGAAGTTCTACCGCCGCCGCAAGCGCTGGCTGGCCTGACACGGGAGCAGCCGTCATGGACCTGGAACGGGCGAAGCAAGTGTGCCGCGGCTTTCCCGGCGCGACAGAAGACATCAAGTGGAGCAACGTGCTGGCGTTTTGCGTCGGCGGCAAGCTGTTCGCCCTGTGCGGCGCGGAAGACCACAGCCCGCGCGGCATCAGCTTCAAGGTCGATGCGGAGCGCTTCCTGGAATTGACGGACCGTCCCGGTTTTCGCCCGGCGCCCTACCTGGCGCGGGCCAAATGGGTGCTGGTCGCCAGCCCCGACGCGCTGGACGATGACGAAATGGCCGCCCTGCTGCAGCGCTCATACAGCCTGATTGTTGCGGGGCTGACGAAAAAAATGCAACGTGACATTGGAGAATCAGCAACATGACCGATACGCTCGATAGTCTGGAAGCACGCGCCCCCGAAGCGCGCGAACGCGAATTGATGGCCGGCCTGCCGCAGCTGATCGCGCGCGCGCAACAGGCGCCGGGCTGGGCCCGCATTCTCGATGGCGTCAACGCGGCCGACATCACCAGCCGCGCCGCGCTGGCGCAGCTGCCCGTGACGCGCAAGTCCGACCTCAAGCAATTGCAGCACGGCGCGCTGCCGTTCGGCGGCTTGAACACGACGCCGAAAAACGCCCTGTCGCGCGTCTTTGTCTCGCCCGGCCCCATCTTCGATCCGGAAGGCCGCGGCCCGGACTGGTGGCGCTTCGCGCGGCCCATGTATGCGGCCGGCGTGCGCGCCGGCGGCTTGCTGCAGAACTGCTTTTCGTATCACTTCACGCCGGCCGCCTTCATGGTCGAAGGGGGCGCCGCACGCATCGGCTGCACCGTCATCCCGGCTGGCATCGGGCAGACGGAAATGCAGGTGCAGGCGATGGTCGACCTGAAGCCCGACACGTATATCGGCACGCCGTCATTTTTAAAACTGATCATCGAGAAGGCGCGCGAAATGGGCGCCGACATCAGCAGCGTCACCAAGGCCTTGATGGGCGCGGAAGCCTTGCCCGAATCCCTGCGCAGCTGGTTTGCCGAGAACGGCGTGCCGCACGTGTTCCAGACCTATGCCTCGGCCGATATCGGCAGCATCGCCTATGAAACGGCCAGCAATGGCAAGCTCAATCCGGGCATGGTCGTCGATGAAAACGTCCTGCTTGAAATCGTCCATCCGGGCAGCGGCATTCCCGTCGCACCGGGCGAAGTGGGTGAAGTCGTCGTCACCGTCTTCAATGCCGACTATCCGCTGATCCGCTTCGCCACGGGCGACCTGTCGGCCGTACTGGTCAATGCGCAGGATTCGCCGTGCGGCCGCACGAATACGCGCATCAAAGGCTGGATGGGGCGCGCGGACCAGACCACCAAGGTGCGCGCCATGTTCGTGCATCCGTCGCAGGTGCATGACATCGCGCGCCGCCATCCGCAAATCAGGAAGGCGCGGCTGGTGGTGTCCGGGCGCATGGCCAACGACGAGATGGCTTTGCATTGCGAAGTCGACGATCCGGCGGACGCCAGCGGCGTGGAAGCCATCATCGGCTCGATCCGCGAACTGACCAAGCTGCGCGGCGACGTGGTGCTGGTGGCCGTGGGCAGCCTGGCGCAGGATGGCAAGGTCATCGACGACATGCGCGATTACAAATAAGGCCGATTTGCGGGATAATACCCGCATTGACCATCAGCCCCATTCATCGCCATGCAAGAGTCCATGCAAGAATTTCATCACAACCGTGCCCGTGACCTGATCAAGAACGCGGAACTGCTGTTCGACCAAGATACCGTGCAGTCGTCGATCACGCGCATGGCCGATGTGCTCAACACGCGCTTCAACGCCGAGGACTCGAAAGAGTTCCCGCTGGTGCTGGGCGTGATGGGCGGCGCCGTCGTGTTTACGGGCAACCTGCTGCCGCAACTGAGCTTCCCGCTCGAATTCGACTACATCCATGTGAGCCGCTACGGCGACGACGACAAGGGTGGCGAAGTGGTGTGGAAAGTCATCCCCCGTTCGAACGTGGCGGGCCGCACCGTCATCGTGCTCGACGATATTCTCGACGAAGGCGAAACCCTGGCGCACGTCAAGCAGCGTTTGCTGGACATGGGCGCCTCGGAAGTCATCCTGGCTGTGTTTGCCGACAAAGCCATCGGCAAGAAAAAGCCCGTACAGGCCGACATCGTCGGCCTGGTGATCCCGAACCGCTTCGTCGTCGGCTTCGGCATGGATGCGTACGGCTACTGGCGCAACCTGCCAGGGCTGTGGGCCATCAAGCCCGAGGATTTGAAGCAGGAGTGATGTGGTGTTGTCGGATTACGCGCGGCGCGCTAATCCGACCTACCCATGGTTGACGCGGCAGGTCGGACGTAGGTCGGATTAGCGCAGCGTAATCCGACACCACCACCGCAGCACCAGCGTTACAGCTTCAGGCGCGCGCGCGCCGCATCGTATTCGGCCTTCAGGCGCGCCACCATCTCTTCCACGCTTGGCACATCATCCATCAAGCCCACGCCTTGGCCCGCGCCCCAGATGTCGCGCCAGGCCTTGGCGCTGCCGGAGCCAAAATTCATCGAACTCTTGTCCGCTTCGGGCAAGGCTTCCGGATCGAGTCCGGCCGCGACGATCGATTTTTTCAGATAATTGCCGTGCACGCCAGTAAACAGGTTCGTGTAGACGATGTCCGCCGCGCTTGAATCCACGATGGCATCGCGGTAGCCGTCGCTGACGTTCGATTCCTTGGTCGCCAGCCAGCGCGAGCCGATATAGGCAAAGTCGGCGCCCATGGCCTGTGCGGCCAGCACGGCGTCGCCCGTGGCGATGGAGCCGGACAGCGCCAGCGGACCGTCAAAGAATTTGCGCACTTCACCCACCAGCGCGAACGGCGACAGGGTGCCCGCATGGCCGCCGGCGCCGCTGGCCACCAGGATCAGGCCATCGACGCCCGCCTCCAGCGCCTTTTTCGCGTGGCGGATTGAGATCACATCGTGCAGCACGATGCCGCCATAGCTGTGGATAGCGTCGAGCATTTCCTTGGGTGGCGCGCGCAGCGAGGAAATGATGATGGGAATGCGGTGTTTCACGCACACTTCCACATCATGCGCCAGGCGGTCGTTCGACTGGTGCACGATCTGGTTGACGGCGATCGGTCCCACTTTTTTATCGGGATTGGCGGCCTGGAAGGCGGCCAGTTCGGCCTGCAGCTCCGTGAGCCAGGTATCAAGCAATTCAGCGGGACGCGCGTTCAGGGCCGGGAAGGAACCGACGATGCCGGCCTTGCACTGCGCCGCGACGAGGGCCGGGCCGCTGGCGATGAACATCGGCGAGGCGATAACGGGTAAGGAGAGGTTTTGCAACGCAACAGGCAATGCCATGGCGGACTCGCTGGAAAGTTGATCGGGATGAGGAACACACTGAACGTTGATTATAGTGCAGAAAAAGTACGATCGTGCTGAATTTATCACCCGACCGTTTCATCCCTCGTTAAGCAAGTACTCACCCTCGACGCGTGCCGCTGCAGCCCTCACCAGCTGCGACACAGCCCACTCGGCCAGCGCGGCCGCCTCCTGGCGCAGGAAGCGCCGGTTGGCCTCTTCGAAGATGGGCATGCCGCGCAGCAAGGCCGGTATTGCGGCGAGCGCGATGCGCTGACGCTCCAGCAGCAAAAATTTCAGCAGCACTTTCACCGCATTCTGCGCATTGCGCACGGGGTCGGACGACAGGTAGTCGAGACGCGAATAGGCGCGCTGCAGGGCGCCGGCAGCGTCCTGGAACGGCCGCCCGTGGCCGGGAATCACCACGCGCACGTCCAGGCTGGCGATCAGGTCCAGGGTGGCGCGCGCTTCCAGAAAACCGGAGCCGCCATCGAGTTCCGGGAAGATCACGCCAAAGCCGTTTTCCCACAGGGCGTCGGCGGAAATGAGGATGCCCTCGTCGGCACAGTAAAAAATCAGCGAGTGCGGGTCGTGTCCCGGTGCGCCCAGCGCCTGCCAGGCCATGTCGGCCAAGGTCAACGTGTCGCCGGGCGAGACGGTGGCGTCAAAGCCGAAGCGCGGGCATTGCTGGCCCGTGGCCTGGTAGCTGAGGGCATCGACATCCCATACTCGCACCTTGTCCGCCTCCGACACGGGAATGGCCGTACGGCAGCCGTATTCGGCTTGCAGCAGCGCGTTGCCGCCGCAATGGTCGGAGTGCAGATGGGTGTTGAACAAGCGGTGCAGCGGTCGCCCTTGCAAGCTATGGCGCAGCAAGGCCAGGGTTTGCGGCGCATGCGTGACATAGCCGCTGTCGATCAGGGCCGTGTCGTCCTTGCCCTGGAACAGGATGTTGTTCGACGACAGCCAGCCGCGTTCGAACACCTGCATGGAATCGGGGAACAGCGCTGGCGATCGCGGCATGGGCTTCCTCAGTAGTCGGGCTCGAAATCGAGCAGGGATTCGCGTCCCGGCAATTCGGCCCACACGGCGCGCTTGAAATCGTCGTCAGCCTTGCTCCAGGCGATGATCTCGTCGAGCGTGCGCAAACAGCCTTCGCACAAGCCGCTGTTGCGGTTCATCTTGCACAGGCTGACACAGGGCGACGGCACCGGTGACGGCAAGGGAAGTGGAACGGCTGGCGGAGGTGGGGTAGCGACCATCATGGAGCGGCATCGGTGAACGTGGAGGCTTGCATTATGCCGCGAAACCGCGCTGGCGAGGCGATAGCCTCGGCATGCAATGTTTCTGTGAATATATTTTTAAGTGAAAGCATGATCAAAAATGCATCTTCCGGAAATTTATTTTGCAGCCATTCTCACTCTGCGGGTGCCCGTCCTACAACACGATCAGGCCAGATCCTGCTTGACTTGCGATACTACACAACTATACTACCATCCATACAGATGGCAATTGGATGCCACGTGGAGTTTTTGGAGAGATATGGCCAAGCAAGACAGCAAGCCCAAAATTGGGGAATCCGAGAAAATCACGATCAACCTCGGCTTGATCGACCTGGGGCAGATCGATTTGCTGGTTCAGGAAGGATTTTATTCCAACCGCACGGATCTGATCCGTACTGCCATCCGCAACCAGCTGGGTATCCACGCCGACGTGGTGAAGCAAACCGTCGCCCGTAAAAGCCTGGTATTGGGCATGCAGCATTATTCGCGCGCCGACCTGGAAGCGATCCAGGCAGCCGGCCAGCGTCTGCAGATCCAGGTGCTGGGACTGGCCAGCATCGCCAGCGACGTCTCCGTGGAACTGGCACTGGCCACCATCGAGTCGATTTTCGTATTAGGTGCCCTGCACGCCAGCACCGTCGTCAAGACGGCGCTCGCAGGGCGAATTCACTAGCGTATTGGTTCGCGGCGATGACCCGGCCGATGCGCGGCACCGTTAAGGATGGTCATGAAACTACCTCTCAACATGCTGGCGCAGATGCGCGCAGCGACCCGTAATCTGATGGGCAGCGGCCCCGCCGCCGCCACCGAAGCGATCCAGCAGGCGCTGTCTGCCGCCGGCCTGACGCCGCCGGCGGCAGCCACGCAAGCGCCGCCAGCGCAGCCGATGCGCGATATTAATCCACCACCGGCGCCACCCCACCACCGGCGCCACCGCCTGCGCAGGCCCGGGCCGAGGCGCCGCAAGCTGACGCGGTGCCGCCCACGCCCGCGCAGGCGGCGCAGGAATTCGCGCAGGATTTCATGGCGCGCCTGGGCGTGCCCGCCGGCCTGGGCCAGCACAGCTTCGACATGCCCAGTTTCGAGATGCCGAATTTTCATCCGCCCGGTTTCAACGCGCCGGCCGCCGCGCCGACGCAGATGCCGGCTGGCGCGCAGTTCATCGACGGCGTGTACCGCAACCATGCGGGCACGCGCTCCTACAAACTGTATATCCCCAGCAGCTATCACGGCCAGGCCATGCCGCTGATCGTGATGCTGCACGGCTGCACGCAAAATCCCGACGATTTCGCCGCCGGCACGCAGATGAATGCGCTGGCCGAAGAAAAGGAATGTTTTGTCGTCTATCCGGCGCAGACGCAGGGTGCCAACAGTTCGCGCTGCTGGAACTGGTTCAATGCCATCGACCAGCAACGCGACCAGGGCGAACCGTCGCTGATCGCCGGCATCGCGCGGCAAGTCATCGACGACTACCCGGTGAATGAACGCGAAGTGTTCGTCGCCGGCCTGTCGGCAGGTGGCGCCATGGCCGTCATCGTCGGCACCTTGTACCCCGACCTGTTTGCCGCCGTGGGCGTGCATTCGGGCCTGCCCTTCGCCTCGGCGCAGGACTTGCCGTCGGCGCTGGCCGCCATGAAGGGCGGCGCCATGCCCAATGGCCAGCGCAAGGCGCCGGCCGGCGGCGTACCCATCATCGTTTTCCATGGCGACCGCGACACCACCGTCAACCCGCGCAATGGCGATGAACTGATTGCCCAGGGTGTGCGCAGCCAGGCGGGCGGCCAGGCGGCCAGGGCCGCTTCCATCGACGGCAGCGTGCCAAATGGCCACCGCTACACGCGCACCACGCACAGCCAGGCCGATGGCTCGCCGCTGGGAGAACACTGGGTCGTCCACGGCGCCGGCCATGCCTGGTCCGGCGGCAGCAATAATGGCAGTTACACGGACGGAAAAGGCCCGGACGCCAGCCGGGAGATGCTGCGCTTCTTCAAGACCGTCAGCTTTTTCGGTGTATGGCGCGATCTGCCGCTGCTTGTCGGCGATCTCGCACACGCCATCGGCATAGCGGCTGGAGATGGCGATGAACTGGTCCTGGATCTGCAGGAAGGCGTCGACGATCTCGGCGTCAAAGTGCGAACCGCGCCCCTCGATGATAATCTGCACGGCCTGTGCATGCTCCATGCCCTGCTTGTAGATGCGTCGGCTGATCAGGGCGTCATACACGTCGGCCAGCGCCATCAGGCGCGCCGAAATCGGGATGTCTTCGCCAGCCAGCCCTTGCGGGTAACCGCTGCCATCCCATTTTTCATGGTGGCTGTAGGCGATCTCTTTCGCGTACTTGAGGAAATCGACCTCGATGCCCAGCTCGTGCTCGGCCGCCAGGATGGCGTCGCGCCCCAGGGTGGTGTGCGTCTTCATGATGGCCATTTCGTGCGGCTCGAAACGCCCCGGCTTGAGCAAAATATGGTCGGGGATGCCCACCTTGCCGATATCGTGCAGCGGCGCCGTCTTGAACAGCAGTTCGATATTCTTGTCCGTCAAAAAATCGCGGAAACGCGGCAGGTCGCGCACTTTCTCGGCCAGCGCCTTCAGGTAGTGCGAGGTGCGGCGGATATGGTTGCCCGTCTCGCTGTCGCGCGTCTCGGCCAGCGAAGCCATGGCGTGTATCGTGACGTCCTGCAGCGCCGCCACTTCCTGCACCCGGCGCTCCACTTCCGTTTCCAGGTAATGATTCTGGTCGCGCAAAAAATCCTGCATCTGCTTCATCGCCAGCTGCGTCTTGATACGGGCCAGCACGATGGGCGCCGAAATCGGCTTGGTGATGTAATCGACGGCGCCCAGGGCCAGGCCCAGCTGCTCGTCGGCCACTTCGCTCATGGCGGTCACAAAAATCACGGGGATGCCGGCCGTGGCGGGATCGGCCTTCAGCGCGCGGCACACATCGTAGCCACTCATGCCCGGCATCATGATGTCGAGCAGGATCAGATCGGGCTGGTCGCCGCTGGCGGCGATCTTCAGGGCGCGCTCGCCATTGACGGCGATCTTGGTGCGGTAATCGTCTTCCAGCACCGCGCGCAGCAGATCGATATTGTCTGGCGTGTCGTCGACTACCAGGATGGTTGGCTTGCTTGCTGACGCTCTCATGCCCGTCCTTCGCTCTGCATAGTTATCCTTGTCACAGTGTCAGCTCCAGCGCATCGGCCACCTCGCCCAGCTGCGCCAGCGCACCTTCGAAATCGTATTGTCCCAGCATGCGCTTCAGCTGGCGCGCATGTTCCGCCTGCCCGGCCGCGACCAGCACGGGACCGATGCCATCGAGATGCTTGACGGCCTGCGCATCGTCCTGCTGCAGCAGTTGCGACAGTTCGCGCAAGCCCGCCTCCAGGTATGCCCGGTCCACCGGTGCCGCCACGGCGTTGCCCGGCTCGGGCACATTGCTGCGCGACTGCATGGCCAGCACGATCTTCGGCACCAGTTCGTCGAGCGCCAGGGTGCAGGCCGCCAGCGCCTGCGGCAAGCCGTCATGCGATCCCAGGCTGAGCAAATGCTCGACCCGCGCCGCGCTGTCGGCCAGGCCACCGGCGCCGATATTGCCGGCCAGGCCCTTCAGGGTATGCGCTTCCCGGATTGCCGTCTCGAGCTGGTTGTTCTCGATGGCGGCGACGATGCGCTGCATGGCATCGAACTGGGTTTCCACAAAACGATCCAGCAATTTTCGCATCAAAGTGGCATTGCCGCCCACGCGCCGCATGGCCTCCGCCATTTTCAGGCCGGCGATCACGGGCAGCTCCGCTTCCGGCTGCGCCACCACCACCGTCATTTCCTGCGGCGCAGCCGGCGCGATCCAGCGCGCCAGGGTACCGAACAGCTGCGCCACGTCGATCGGCTTGGCGATGAAATCGTTCATGCCGGCGTCCAGGCATTTTTCCTTGTCGCCGACCATGGCATTGGCCGTCATGGCGATCACGGGCAAATCCGAATAACGGGGATCCTGGCGCAGCTTGCGCGTGGCCTGGTAGCCATCCATTACCGGCATCTGGCAATCCATCAGCACGCCGTCATAGGCGTTTTCCTCGATCTTCGCCAGCGCGATGGCGCCATTGCTCGCGATGTCGACACGGATGCCGGCATCGTTGAGAATATGCTGCGCCACTTCCTGATTCACCTCGTTATCCTCCACCAGCAGCAGCCAGGCGCCGCGCAGGGCGCGTTCGTCGTCGCGGTAGCTGCTCTGGCGCTGCGTCTTGCGACTCTGCCCTGTCACGCCGCCAAACACGAACGATATCTGGTCGAGCAGGGTCGAGGCGCTGACCGGCTTGTTCAATACGCCATCGAGCGGCAATTCCCGCTGGCGCGCCGCCTCCAGCAGTGCTTCCCGATGGAAGGCCGTGACCATGATACAGGCCGGCGCCACATCGATGCCGGCGGCATCGGCACGGATGCCGGCCAGCGTATCGAGGCCGTTCATGCCCGGCATTTTCCAGTCCATCAGCACCAGCCCGTAAGGGCGCCCCTCGGTGCGCGCCTGCGCCACGGCGCCGATGGCCAGCACGCCGCCAAACACGGCACGCGCATCGAAACCGAGCGCCGTCAGCATGCTGACGAAAATTTCACGCGCGCTGGGGTTATCATCGACCACCAGCACGCGCAGGCCCTGGAACTGCGGCGGCACTGGCAGGCTGTCGCGCGGCACGGCGGCCAGGCCGAAGCGGGCCGTGAAGAAAAAGGTGCTGCCCACGCCCGCTTCGCTGACCAGGTCAATTTCGCCTTCCATCATTTCCACCAGGCGCTTGCTGATGGTCAGCCCCAGCCCGGTGCCGCCGTGGTGGCGCGTGGTGGAGGTGTCGGCCTGGGTAAATGCCTGGAACAATTTGCTGCGCTGGGGCGGCGTCAGGCCGATGCCCGTATCGCGCACGTCGACACGCAGCACCGCCGCATGTTCTTCCAGCTGCTGCAAGCGGATGCTGACGACGATCTCGCCCTTGTCCGTAAATTTGATGGCATTGTTGGTCAGGTTGATCAGCACCTGGCCGAGGCGCAGCGGATCGCCCTGCAAGGCGTTCGGCACGTCAGGGGCGATGTCGAACAGCAGTTCGAGCCCCTTGTCCTGGGCACGCATCACGGACAGGTCGGCGATCTGCGCCAGCACGTCCTCAAGGAAAAAATCGACTTTTTCAAAGGCCATCTTGCCCGCTTCGATCTTCGAGAAATCGAGGATGTCGTCGATGATGGCCAGCAGGTTCTTCGACGCCGACTCTACCTTTTCCAGGTAATTGCGCTGGGTCGAGGTGAGCTCCGTCTGCAGCGCCAGGTGGGTCATGCCGATGATGCCGTTCATCGGCGTGCGAATCTCATGCGACATATTGGCCAGGAAGTCCGACTTCATCTTGGTCGCATCCTCGGCCACTTCGACGGCATGGCGCAGATCCTGCTCGACGGCCAGGTTGGTACTCATGTTTTTCAGCGCCTGCAGCAATTCGCCCGTCTCATCGCGCGACGTCACTTCGATGACAGAACTGAAGTCGCCTTTGGCCACGCGCGTAGCGATCGCCACCGCCTCGCCCAGCGGACGCGTGATCGAGCGCGCCGACCAGGCAAAGGCCAGGCCGATCAACAGGGCTGCCAGCCCGATACCTCCCATCAGGATCAGCGACGTATCGATATCGTTGCGTATCCTGGCCGCGCTGTCGCGTATCAGTTGCTGTTGCAAGTCATCGAGCTGGCCCACATACAGCAGCACTTTTTCCAGCACCGGCAGGGTCTGTGTCTGCATGGCCAGCTCCGCGGCAGCATCCTCGCCGCGCTCGACCAGTTCGAAGATCGTCTTGAGCGAAACATAGTAATCGGCGCGTGCCAGATGCATCTGTTCCAGCAGGCGCCGTTCTTCCGGCCGCGCATCGAGACCATCGAGGATGCGCACCTGTTCATCGATGCCTTGCTTGATCGCTTCCAGGCGTGCCTGGTTCGCCTGGCGCCGTGCCAATTCATGCTGGTTCGGCAAGCTGCCGATGCGCGTGGCCGCCTCGCGCGCCAGTCCATGGATCTTGCTGGTGGCCTTGGCGGCGACCCAGTCGCGCTGCAGGATATCGTCGGTCTCGGCGCGGATGGCATAGATGCGGCTACCGGCCAGGACGATGACGACCAGCATCAGCACGATCAAAATGGCATAACCGGCATTAATGCGCACGCCGATGCGGATATCCCTGAAGCGCATAACTTTCCTATAAGAAATTCTTAAAAATCGAAGTCTGACCGTATTCCCCTACAATATGCAAGGTCTTTTGCAAAGGAAAAAGCGCGCCGATGCGTTTATCTGGCCGGCGTTGCCGCCGGGGGCGTCACGGCGGCGATGCGCTGTTGCAGGCAGGCGGGACACCAGCAGCCCACGGCGACGCTACCGGGCACGGGCATGGCCGGAGGCAGGGCCACGCACCAGCATGGTCCGCTGGCCTGCGGGTCAGTCTGGCCACACTGGAAGGTGGCGCCACAGAGAGTGCATACGCTCATGGCTGTGTTTGAATTGGCAAGTGTGTGTCATGCTGCACCGGGGTGCGACGCAGATGTAACTGGCAGTAAAAAGGCTGGCTGGGGGACATATCGGGCCAGACTATAGGATCATCAGGGAAAATACAACAAGATCACCCTATAATGCCTCCAGGATTTTCTTCTTCCCTGTAAAATCGCACAAATCTATTTTCCGGACTCGCCATGAATCAACTAGCTAACTTGAACCTGGACATGAATGACGACTTGACGGCGGTGTCGCCGCAAATCAAGGCGCAGATTCTGGCCGAGGCCCTTCCCTACATTCGCAATTTCCATGGCAAGACCATCGTCATCAAATACGGTGGCAATGCCATGACGGACGAACGCCTGAAGCACGGCTTCGCGCGCGACGTCATCCTGCTCAAGCTGGTCGGCATGAACCCGGTGGTGGTGCACGGCGGCGGACCGCAGATCGACAACGCGCTGAAAAAAATCGGCAAGCAAGGCACCTTCGTGCAAGGCATGCGTATCACCGATGAAGAAACCATGGAAGTGGTGGAGTGGGTGCTGGGCGGCGAAGTGCAGCAGGATATCGTCATGCTGATCAACCATTACGGCGGCCAGGCTGTCGGCCTGACGGGCAAGGATGGCGGCTTGATCCGCGCGCGCAAGATGCAGATGCCGGACCGCGAACATCCGGGCGAATTCCTCGACATCGGCTTTGTCGGCGAGATCGATGCGATCAACCCGGCCGTCGTCAAGGCACTGCAGGACGATGCCTTCATTCCCATCATTTCGCCTATCGGTTTCGGCCAGGATGGCCAGGCTTACAACATCAACGCCGACGTGGTAGCCGGCAAGATCGCGGAAATCCTGAAAGCGGAAAAGCTGATCATGATGACCAACATCGCTGGCGTCCAGGACAAGCAGGGCAACCTGGTGACCGACCTGTCCGCGCGTGAAATCGACGAGATGTTCGCCGATGGCACGATCTCGGGCGGCATGCTGCCGAAGATCTCGTCCGCGCTCGACGCCGCCAAGTCGGGCGTGAACACGGTGCACATCATCGATGGCCGCATCGAACACTCATTATTGCTGGAAGTGTTGACCGAGCAGGCTTTTGGTACTATGATCCGTTCGCACTAAAAAATAATTCGGCGCAATTCACCCAGCGCCGATTTTTTATGCCCTTGTAGCTCAGTGGTAGAGCACTCCCTTGGTAAGGGAGAGGCCACGTGTTC